>CEQY01032862.1_pt1 | contig 10684 bp, 12 predicted proteins | sample 361391 | NCBI WGS metagenome assembly CEQY01 (sample SAMEA2621075, study PRJEB7988) | marine metagenome | isolation source: saline water (ENVO:00002010), including
CACGATAGCGGGTAATTGTGACACAATAACAAAGGAGGACAATCTTGAGTGAGCAATGTGATGTGATCATTTTGGGTACAGGAGCAGCAGGCCTAACTGCTGGTCTTGCAGCAGCCCATAATGGCGCTTCTGTGCGTATTTTTGAGAAATCTGAACTTATAGGCGGAACTACGGCTATGAGTGGCGGAATCATTTGGATTCCAAACAATCATCTGCAAGAGGGATCGGGCGTAGAAGACTCCCGAGAGAAAGCATTATCGTATCTTGAGTCGCTTTCGTTGGGTCAAATAGATTCCGATATGGCTGCAACATTTGTTGACAACGGTCCGAAAATGCTCAAGTGGATTGAGGATGTCACTCCCTGCTCATTCCACCTGATTCATGATTATCCCGACTATCACCCTGAACACCCAGGTGGCTTACCCGGTGGAGGCCGGTCAGTAGATAATGCTTTATTTTCATTACCTGAACTTGGGGAATGGGCTTCAATAATTCGAGGTCGAGAAAAGGGTGCCCCAGTAATGCTAACCGAAACACCATTAGGAGGAGCTACTGCCGCACCTGACCGCAAAATTTTAGGGGAGCGTATCGAAAAGGGGCAAATAGGAATGGGATTAGCTCTTGTAAGCGGACTACTCCGAGCACTTTTGGACTTAGGGATCGAACCCAAAGTCAACACACCTGCAATAAAGCTTCTTGCTGACGGTGACAGTGTCAAAGGTGTTCAAGTAGAAGAACACGGAGAATATGTCGAGGTACTAGCTCATAAGGGCGTGATCATAGCTACAGGCGGATTCGAATGGAATAGCGAACTGGTTAGAACATTCCTAAGAGGTCCAATGAACGCCCCTGCGGGTTCGCCTGAAAATACTGGAGATGGCCTACAGATGGCTATGAATGTCGGAGCAAAACTAGGTAATATGCGAAATGCTTGGTGGGTTCCAGTAGTCAAAGTGCCAGGCGAGATGCAATACGGACATGAATCAGTCCGCCTCATACTTTTGGAACGAACTCGCCCACATTCATTTATGATCAACCAATACGGCAAACGATTTACAAACGAAGCGGGTAATTACAATGCCATGGGGGGCGTGTTCCACGCATTTGACCCGCAGAAATTTGAATACCCTAACAACCCGTGCTGGCTCATCTTTGACCATAAACATAAAGTGTCATACGACGTGGCGGGGTGCCCTGCTGGAGATAACGCTCCGGACTGGATGTTAAAAGCAGAAACAGTCGAAGAACTTGCAAGCTTGTTAAGTGTTAACTCAGGCACATTTAAATCAACCTTTGAACGTTTCAATGAATTCGCACTTAAGGGGGAAGACCTAGATTTCAAAAGAGGGCAAAGCGCTTATGACACTTTTAATGGCGACCAGTCACAAGAAGGAATTAGGGCAACACTCCAGCCTCTTGCAACCCCGCCATACTATGCCATCAAGGTCGAGGGTGGTGCACTTGGAACTAATGGAGGGCCTAAAACAGATGCTAATTGTAGGGTGCTCTCGCTAAATGGAGGGATCATAAACGGCCTTTATGCTGCAGGGAATGCAATGGCTGCACCAACTGGAATGGTTTACGGCGGGGCCGGAGGAACAATCGGGCCAGCCATGACATTTGGATATATAGCTGGTATGTCAGCAGCTAATCGGTAAACCCCTGCTTTATCTTTCGTGAGACAGCTCGTTGAGCCTCACGATCTGCTTCTCGTTGAGCCAACTGGCGACGCTTGTCAACAAGGTTCTTTCGCCTAGCCAAAGCCAATTCCACCTTTGCCTTCCCGTTCTTAAAATACATTGAAAGCGGAATCAGCGTAAGGCCCTTTTGGTCAACTTGAGCCTGCAACTTGTATATCTCCTTTTTATGTAAAAGAAGTTTCTTTGGTCGGTCTGGTTCGTGAGAGAAGCTGGGACTTGAATGGTCATACTTGCTGATGTGACAAGAATTCAGCCAAATTTCTCCGTCATGTATTCTACAAAAGGCCTCTGCTAATTGAGCTTGACTATTACGTAATGATTTAACTTCACTTCCCTGCAGAACCATGCCAGCTTCTATCGTTTCAAAAATCTCAAATTCCCTCTTAGCTTGACGATTAGTTACAACAATACGCTTTCCTGAATTAGCCATGATGACCTGAGGGTAGCGCCAATATTTGCCTTAAGTTGGGAAGAGAGCTATTTACTCACCATAACTCACACAAAAGTTTGTTGTAGCATATAAGGATGCTCGCTCTAAACGAAGACATCAAAAACCAAATAATCAAACATGCTATTGATGAATTGCCGAACGAAGCATGTGGGCTCTTTTCTGCAAATCGCGGTTCAAGTATTATTGCATGCTTCTATCCGATGGAGAATGTCGTAAAATCAGAAATAATCTACCAATTGGATCCATTGGAAATGATGAAAGTGGAAGGCATTGCAGATGCCGAAGAAAAGCAAATCATAGGAGTAATGCATAGTCATACGCACACTCCTGCGTATCCTTCGCCAACAGATGTTAAGGACGCAGGGAACTTTGATCCTTTAGGTACATGGCACTATCTAATAGTTTCGCTCCAAGAAAGTGAGCCTGCAATCAGGAGTTTCCGAATCAGGAACGAAGAAATAACTGAAGAAGAAATTAGCTTCATTACTTCCTAAGACCGATGTCGCAGTGTTGAATTGTAAAAAAGACGTCATAATTAGATATGGCAATCCATCAAACAATCCTTGACCTCATAGGGAACACTCCAGTAGTTGATGTATCAAAACTTAGCCCTAATTCCGATGTAAAAATTTATGCCAAGCTAGAGAATCAAAACCCTGCAGGGTCAGTCAAGGACCGCATTGCTAAGTCAATGGTCTTGCAAGCTGAAAAAGAGGGGTTACTTAAACCGGGATGTACCTTAATTGAGCCATCCTCTGGAAATACGGGTATTGCGCTTGCGATGATTGCATCGATGCGCAACTACCAACTTAAAATTGTTTTGCCTGAGAATGTTTCGATTGAAAGAAAACAATTGCTGGAGGTATGGGGTGCTGAGATCATTTCTTCTCCTGGAGAGTTAGGTTCTAACGGTGCAGTGAAACTTGCTCAGGAAATATCAGAGAAAAACCCAGACTGGGTCTTTCTGTATCAATATGGTAATGAATCAAACCCTCAAGTTCACTATGAAACGACAGGCCCAGAAATCTTGAATGATGTTCCAGGTATAACGCACTTTGTAGCAGGGCTGGGAACTTCGGGAACACTCATGGGTGTGGGAACTTTCCTTCGCGAACAAAACAAAGACATACAAATTCTTGCAGTGGAACCGCCTTCTGGAGAAATAGTTCAGGGACTAAGAAGCTTAGATGATGGCTTCATACCTCCAGTCTTTGAGAATTGGAAAGGATTAGAAATTCTTAATGGCAAAAGAATAGTACGCCCGCAAGAGTCAATATATTACACAAGACAATTAGCAAGCGAGTGCGGAATTTTTTCAGGCATCTCTTCAGGGGCGGCTCTGGCAGGGGCAATTAGAGTTGCCGAAAAGGTCGAAACAGGAGTTATCGTGTTTATCGTCTGTGATGGAGGATGGAAGTATCTCTCCACTGGAGCATGGTTCGGTGACTTAGATGATGTCGCTAATTCTATTGAATCAATAATTTACTTCTAGGAATTTCGATATCTTCTATGCAACTTTTCTAACTAATTTATGAAATGCCTCTACGATTAGATATGTGTCAAGTAGCCAGCCAATAGGAATCTTCGATTCAGGTTTCGGTGGACTTACTGTCGCTAGAGCGATAATAGACTTGTTGCCATCTGAAGATATTGTCTATTTCGGTGACACTTCAAGATACCCGTACGGGCCTCAACCATTAAAAAAAGTTAAATCTTATTCAGATCAAATATCTAATTACCTTATCGATGAGCACGATGTAAAAATGATCGTAATTGCATGTAACACAGCATCAGCTGCAGCGGAAGATAATTTACGAGCGTCCACAGAAGTCCCCATAGTGGGTGTCATTCACCCTGGAGCTCAGGCAGTTGCTGAAGTCTCGGTTACAAAAAGAATAGGTGTTATCGGAACAGTTGGAACTATAAATAGTCAAGCGTATGACAATGCAATTAAGGAAATTAGCCAAAAGAACATAAAACTCGTAAGCGTGGCATGCCCTGGTTTCGTGGAGTTTGTTGAACGCGGAGAATTCGACGGAGAGCAAGTACGTATTCTTGCTGACCGGCTGCTTGCCCCAGTTGTTGAAGCCGATGTCGACGCACTGCTACTCGGATGCACCCACTACCCTTATTTGGCGCGAGCAATCGGAGAGTCTGTGGGTGAGGGCGTTATCTTAGTGTCATCAGCAGATGAAACAGCATTTGCAGTTGCAAAGTCATTGAGAGAAAAAGGTCTTGAAACTACAAATATTAATCAAGGAAACAGGACATTTATCTCCTCAGGCGATGTATCTTGGTTTGCAGAGCAAGGTCAAAAGTTATTTGGCCCTGAATTAGAAAAAGCGATATCCCATAATTGGAGTTAAAAATCGTGAAGACCCCCGAACTAAAAGTTACCGTCCTTGGTTGTAGCGGTAGTTACGCGAACGCAGGTGGAGCCTGTACCGGCTTTCTGGTCCAAAGCCCCCAAGCAAATGTCTGGTTAGATGCGGGGCCCGGAACTTTAGCTAACCTGCAAGACTACATATGCTTATCCGACCTGACTGCAATAGTGCTGAGTCACGAACACGCAGACCATTGGTTGGAGCTTCCAGTGGTTTATAATGCTATACGACACTATGTGCTGTGCGAACCGATTCCGGTTTACGGAACAATTGGAACTTTCTCATTAGCGCGGAAGATGTGTGAAAATATCGAAGAATCATTTCGCTGTAACGTGATTAGTGACAAATCATCCCTCGTAATAGCGGATCAGAAATGGCGGTGGTCCAGAACTGATCATTACGTTGAAACTTTAGCCTCAAGAGTTGAAGTGGGGGATTCGAGCATGGTCTTTTCTGCAGATACAGGCCCAGATTGGGATGTCACGCAACTAGGGCCAGTTATCGATTTGTTAATAGCTGAATCCACATTCCTCTCGCATCGGGAAAAAGAGAAGATATTGCACCTTTCAGCTCGTCAAGCTGGAATGATGGCGCAACACGCAAATGTTTCACAACTAGTTCTCTCACACTTGGCTCCAGGTGAAGAACCATCTCAGCACCTTGAGGAGGCTAGCGAAGTTTTTGCAGGAGAAATTTCAATAGCATGTGTAGGTAAAGAATTCGTAGCTTAATAAAGGAGTCTAGGTGGGGCGAACAGATGGAAGAAAAGTAGATGCGTTAAGGGAAATAAGCTTTACGCGGGACTTTACAACAATGGCGGATGGATCTATTTTGGTCGAATTCGGAAACACTCGAGTTCTATGCACCGCCTCAGTAGATGATGACGTTCCACGCTGGATGCGAGGTACGGGGACTGGATGGGTTACCGCTGAGTATTCAATGCTTCCTGGTTCGTCACCTGAGCGTATAAGAAGAGAAACTAAAGGGCCTAAAGGTAGAACTCAAGAAATACAGCGATTAATAGGACGGTCCTTGCGAGCAGTCTGCGATATGGAAAAGCTAGGTGAGCGTCAAGTCACAGTCGACTGTGATGTACTTCAAGCGGATGGAGGTACTCGTGTCGCTTCTATATGCGGAGGGTTTCTTGCTCTTCATGACGCTTTGTCAAGACTTCAAGCTCGAAAACAAATCAATGAGCAACCAATCCTTGAGGCATGTGCCGCAGTATCAGTGGGGATTATCAATGGGGAGGCAAGATTAGATTTGCCATACGAAGAAGATTCCAAAGCAGATACTGATATGAACGTAGTTATGACGGAATCGGGTGAATTCATAGAAATCCAAGGGACAGCGGAGAACTTTTCATTTTCAAAAGATGAATTGTCCACATTGCTTGTATTAGCTGAGAAGGGGATTAATGAAATTATTACTCTCCAAAAGGAACTACTTAAAACTCCTCCACAAAAGAGATGAAATTAATCTCCGCAACTGCAAATCCTCACAAATATAAGGAAATGCAGCAAATAATGTCTGACAAAATAGAAATATTGCCACGCCCCAGTGAAATCCCTGAGATTATAGAAGATGCACCTGACCTGTTCGGGAACGCACATTTGAAGGCTCTAGGGGTAATGGAAGCAACTGGTATGCCAGTGATAGCGGATGATACTGGTTTGGAGGTTGAAGCATTGAATGGTGAACCCGGTGTTCTCTCTGCCCGATATGCAGGTCCCAGTGCGCGATCAGAGGACAACATACAAAAGTTATTAACGGAATTAGCCGATGTCCCGATGATTAACAGAGGGGCTCGATTCAGGACCGCCATTGTCGTTCTTTGGCCTGATAAAACTTTTGTAACTGCCGAAGGTATAGTTTCTGGGAAAATCGCCCTTTCCCCAATAGGGAATTCAGGCTTTGGGTATGATTCGATTTTCCTTCCCTCTGAGGTCCCCGGAAAAACATTTGGTGAAATTAGCGATTTGGAAAAGAATCGAATAAGTCATAGAGGTCGAGCACTAAAAGAAATCGCTAAAGTGCTTCTTTCTACCTCTTAACTCCAAAATAAGCTATCTATCCTTCGCATTCTTTGGATTGGGTAGACTCGCACTAGCTAGGAGCATGAAGAACCCGCCGAGTAAAGCCGAGACCAGTGAGCACAGCCAAGCATAACTGTAGCCAAAAGAGTCGGCGATCAACCCGAATCCCAAAGGTGCGAACATTGCTCCTATGCGAATGCTCGTCTGTACTATGGCAGTTGCCTCTCCGGGTTCATCTCGATGGTGTTCAATAATTCCTAACAACGCCAAACCAGGCCATGACCAACCAATTCCGAAAATAAATATGGAACCAACTGCAATGGAGGCCTTAGACTCAATAGCAAAAAGCACAAACGCTAATGATCCGATTAGAAGTGACCCAGAAACTGCTTTGAATCTATCAAACTGGTAACGGTCTGCTAAGTAGCCCCACGTTAATCGAGAGATGATCATTAAGAGTCCTCCTAGTCCGAGAATCAACCCAGCATATCCATCGCTATATCCTGCATTTTTTGCTGAAGTCGTTAGAAACCCTGAAACAGTAACGACTGCAGCCGCAGAGAATGCACCTGCTAGAGCGAGAAGCTGCAAGTGTGAGAGGCGCCACATTTCTCGGCGGGACGAGTAACTCTTCTCACTTATCAAAGGTGCGTTGGGAATTGTGAACCAAGCTGGAAACGCTAATAGTGCTACCACCAAAAATGTTCCCTTCCATCCGAAAGCTACCCCAAGAGTTGGAACAGCAAAACCTGCGAGGGCTGTTGCAAAGGGAACAGCAGATTGCTTTGCTGCCATTGCGATTCCTTGCCTTTCCAAAACCACAGATGAGGATATTAAGTTATTTGTTGCTGGATGGATGATGCCCTCGGCTACGCGATTTAAGCCTATAAATATCATGAGTAAGAAAAATGTATTACCTAGGAAACCTGTGAGGAATGCAGCTAGCGAAGCAATAGCAACCCCATATCTTAGAACACGCTTTGGCCCCGTTCGATCAGCAGCCCCACCTGATACTGACATGACGATGCTTGAAACTAAATAACCAAAAGTAAGGATTGCACCAAGTTCGGTGTCGCCAAATGAAAGGTCTTCTTTTATCTCTGGAGCGAACGCACCAAGAAGAAAGCCTGGAAGCGCTACAAGAGCAATGGCGTAAGCTGAAGCTCCAGTAGGCCGCCAAAAGGTCCGGTTACTATCTCGAGGGGTATGCTCTTTGGTCACTCTATGAAGCTACATCGTATTTTATATGAAAGCTCTAAAGGCAATATTGTCACTATGACTATATATAATGGTAGACTCATAACCTAAGGTGCAAACTATGCAAGACAAATCAGAATCTTATGCTTTGTATACAGATCGCTATGAGTTCACCATGCTTGATGCGTTGGTGCAGTCAAAACAAGCAGATAAAAAAGCTGTTTTTGAGGTATTTGCGCGCGATCTTCCTCTGGGAAGATCGTTTGGTGTCTTTGCTGGTATCAATCGGTTATTGCCATATCTGAAGAAATTCTCCTTCAGTGATGACATGCTTCGATTCTTGGGGCAAGAAAAAATAGTCTCAAAAGAAACTCAAGAATTCTTGCATTCTTTCAACTTTACGGGAGACATTGTGTCTTATCGGGAGGGAGAAACATACTTTCCATACAGCCCAGTAATTACGGTTGAAGGGAGCTTAGGAGAAGCCTTACTTATAGAAACATTACTACTATCAATCGTAAATTTTGACTCAGCCATCGCAACAGCAGCTGCAAGGATTGTGAGTGCAGCGAACGGTCAACTTGTTATGGAGGCTGGGTCCCGACGAATTGGACCTGAAGCTGCTGTCAACGCTGCCAGAGCAGCTTATATCGGAGGAGTTAATGTGACGTCTAATCTTGAAGCAGGAAGACGCTGGGGTATTCCAACTGCAGGGACAGCTTCGCACGCTTACACTCTCTCATTTCAATCCGAAATAGATGCTTTTGGAAATCAAGCCAAATATTTGGGTGAAGATTCCATTTTTCTTGTTGACACATACGATATTGAAGCTGGCATTGTTAATGCCGTCAAAGCCTCAAATGCTAATTTGAAAGGAATACGAATCGATTCAGGAGACCTTGCTATTGGTGCCAAATCCGCTAGAGCACTACTAGATGACTTAGGAGCACCACAAGCACAAATTATGGTTTCTGGGGATTTAGACGAATATAAAATACGGGAACTAGTAGATGCACCAATAGATGCTTTTGAATCAGGGCACAGATTGGTTACCGGATCTGGTGCGGCATCAGCTGGCTTTGTGTACAAGCTAGTTGCTATTGAAGAAAATTCTGCAATGCTTAAGATGCGACCAGTAGAAAAGCAGTCTGAAGGGAAAACTTCACAGGGCGGAAAGAAGTTCGCAATTCGGACCATTGATTCTAATGGAATAGCCGTTGAAGAATCATTATTTATTGAAGACTCATTCCAAATGCATTCACCATCACATGGTTGCAGGTCTCTCCAGAGCAAATTAATGTCATCAGGGCAAATTGCGGATCTCCCTACGCTAGAGGACACGCGATGCCATTTAATGAAGATCATGTCAGAAATACCGAAAGAAATTCGACTAAGGGTCGACGGAGATCCTGCTATTCCAACAATTCTGCATACTAAGAAAGGCAAAAGTGAATAAATCAAAGAAAGCACTTCTTATAGTGGATGTTCAACCAACATTCTGTGAGAGGGGTTCCTTGCCTGTAGAAGGAGGAAATGATGTTGCAAAGGAGATAGCGACTTATGTGGCAGAGGATGAAAGCTACGACTGCATTATCACGACTCAAGATTGGCATATAGACCCTGGAGTGCATTTTTCAGACCAACCTAACTATCAAGATACTTGGCCTACACATGGCGTGGCTGGTACGGATGAGGCTAATCTTCACCCTGAACTCTCCAACATAAGTGACAAAATAAATTACTCAGTTAAGAAAGGAATGTTTGAAGCAGCTTATTCAGGATTTGAAGGACGCGATGGTGAAGAGAGTCTAAAACAAATTCTCTCAAAAGAATCTATTACAACTGTAGATATTGTAGGTCTAGCATTTGATCATTGTGTAAAAGCGACTGCTATTGATAGCGCACAAAATGGTTTTAAAACAAGAGTTCTATCTAAACTAACAGCAGCCGTTTCACCAGTTAATATAGGTATCGTTTCAGATGAGATGAGGTTTCATGGTATTGAGGTCGTCCTTTAATGGCTAAGAATTTAACTTTACTCCCTAGCGGTCTTTCAACTGAAGATACGGAATTTGTCAGGAATTATAAGCCGAGAGATTATCCGCCTAATGCCGTAACAGCTGATGTGATCCTTTTGACTATTCGCTCCGGAAGACTCGCTGTCTTATTAGTCGAGCGAGCAAGCCCTCCGCAAAGCGGTTCGTGGGCTCTACCCGGTGGACACCTTCACCCAGAAGAATCAATACATGAAACAGCGCTCAGAGAACTGGCAGAAAAGACTGGATTCGCAGCAGAACCTGCGCATCTTGAACAACTCCAGACTTATTCGACCCCAGGTAGAGATGCAAGAGATTCTAAAATGAGGGTGACTTCAGTGGCATACTTGGCTTTTATGCCCGACCCTGGAACGCCAAGAGCAGGCTCAGATGCTCGCTTAGCTAGATTTTGGGCAGTCGATGATTTGCCGGAATTTAACTCTCAGCTAACTTACGAAGATGGACCTGTTCTTGCATTTGACCATGCTGCGATGCTACGGGATGGGCTTGAAAGAGCGGCGTCTAAGCTAGAATACACGACCTTAGCGACAGCGTTCGTAGATGATCAATTTACTATTTCAGATTTACGGAGAGTCTATGAGGCTGTCTGGAGAAGCAACATTGATGCTGCTAACTTTTCCCGCAAAGTTAAATCTGCATCGGGGTTTATTGAATCTACAGGAGGAAAACGGGCAACAGGTAGAGCGCCTGCTGGCCTTTTCGTAAAAGGACTAGCTGATATAATCTCACCGCCATTTTTCAGACCAACAGAATAGAAACAATAACTCCTAATAGTGCGTGAATTATCGTCAGATATTAGATAACCTTACGAAACCAAGCGCCGGTGGCGGAATTGGCAGACGCGCAGGGTTTAGGTCCC
>CEQY01193569.1_pt1 | contig 10678 bp, 13 predicted proteins | sample 361391 | NCBI WGS metagenome assembly CEQY01 (sample SAMEA2621075, study PRJEB7988) | marine metagenome | isolation source: saline water (ENVO:00002010), including
TCTAGAAGCAAGTCTAGAAGCAAGTCTAGAAGCAAGTCTAGAAGCAGGTCTAGAAGCAAGTCTAGAAGCAAGTCTAGAAGCAGGTCTAGAAGAAGTTCAAAATCTAGTGTAGATTCTCAATGGATGGATTGTGATTCAGATGGTGATACTACTAGAGAGTGTTATAAATATGGAACAGATGGGAATCAGTTTACAAATTTGAATAGATGATTACTACAACTAATAAAGTTAAAAATATAATATTATATAATATTTGTGTAAGTTTATATTTAATAATTTATAAATATGGCACTGGTATGAAAAAAACAGATATTATGTTTATACTATATCAATTAACTTAATATACCTAAATCAGATAATATTTATTTTAAATAAATATTATCTTTTCTATTATTATAATGAAGACTAAAAATAGTAGAATGTCAAGATCTAAATCACTTTCGCCTTCTAGAGGCAGGTCAAAAAACAGAACTGTTAAAAAACATAGAAGCAAATCCCTTGATAATCGTAAAAAAACATCTACTAGCAGTTCCAAAAGCAGGTCTAGAAGCAGGTCCAAAAGCAGGTCCAGAAGCAGATCCAGAAGCAGACCCAGAAGCAGGTCCAGAAGCAGGTCCAGAAGCAGGTCCAGAAGCAGGTCCAGAAGCAGTTCTAGAAGCATGCCTAGTTGTAGGTCTAGTTCGTGTTCAACAGCTAGTATAGATTCTCAATGGATGCCGTGTTATGACGATGATGGAAATTTAGAACTTCCAAGAAAACCAAAAGTTTATAATATGTCTAGAAGCAGTCCAAGGAATGACCTGAATTCTCTTTTGGTTCCAGTTGGTAATGATGGGGACTTTGATTTTCATCCGGATTATTATAGATTCGGTTCCAATATGGGTCAAAGAATGTTTACAAATATGAATAGATGATTACTACAACTAATAAAGTTAAAAATATTATATAATATTATATAATGTATAATATTTTTGGACATATAGGGTTTATGGGTCCAAATATTTTATTTATCGCTACCATTACATCTCTATATTATTACAGTTCTAACTATATAATTTATTACTCACTTTTTTACTTTTTAAATAATATTTTAAATACAGTATTAAAAAATATATTTAAAGAACCTAGACCAAAAAATCAGCGCCATGTATATAATTTTGAAAAAAAAATTAAATTAGGGCAACAATATGGTTTACCTAGTGGACATGCGCAATCCTGCTTTTATTCTTTAATGACAAACTACTATTTTAGCAATAAAATTATGACATATATAAGTATTCTAATTTCTATAATAACATTAATACAAAGATATGTATATAAAAATCATACTATAAAACAATTAATTTCTGGTTCAATTACTGGAATAATTTTTTTCTATATAACATATTATATTTATCGTAAACGTTTGGATATTTAAAACGCTGTAATAATTTATATAAAATTAATATTATTATTAATGTAATAATAATTAATGTAATGCCAATTATATTTATATATTTGCTTGTATGATTACAAGATAATTCAATAATATTTTCATATGCTATTTTTTGTTTTTCATTCGATTTATCATTTAATCTAAAGTAGTGATGATTCCAAGAATTCATTAAAAGTATAATAAATAGAGTTATATTTGTTGTTATATACTTTAATACGTTTGGTTGTACATTTATTTTACTAGCAATCATATTACAATAATCATATGGATCAACTATTGTTTTTAATCTTTCACAACTACTAGGAAATTCATTCTGCTGTTTTCTATTATCTATATTTATTTCATTTAACATTTTTATTTTACCTGGAAGTGAAGAATTATTGTTATATATTTCTTGTGCAATCCAGCGACTTTGTAATTCCGCCAACATAGGAATAGATGTAAGATAAGGTCTAATATATCCTACAAAATAGACACTATTATCGTGATATGAAAATATTTTTTTATAAAGATATTCATAATATTTTTTATCTATAAAATTTAATCCACCAAAAGGTTTATAACCAGTGCAAAATATAATTACATTAAAGTTGTCTTTTTTACCGTTTTTAAATATAATTTCATTATTAGATATATCCTTAATACCATTAACTGCTTTTATTTGACCTTTTGAAATAGAACCTATAATATCTCTACTTTTAACATAATAACTATTTAGATACCCACTATTTGTTTCCCATTCTTTTATACCATGTCCATTTTTTCCCCACCAAAATGGTACTCCGAGAATCGGCCATCGGCCAAAAAATAAATCTACTATTTGTTTCCCTATTATTTTTTTAATAATCAAGTCTAGAAATCTTGAATATAACATATCAGAAGGGCCATACGCACTAAAATTTCTATTTTGTAACCATACTCCTTTACGTGAACTTATAGTTATCTTATTTTTCAATTTGTGTTCTTCAGCTATATCACATGCTGTATCTGAAACACCGACTAATAATATTTTTTTATTTATAAGTTGATTTTTATATTTATCATATTCATCTGCATGAAATTTTAGACCTATAAAATTATTATAAATTTTATCTTGTGGGATATTTAAACAATCATTAACAGTTCCACACGCTATAACTAAATTTTTACATTTATAAACTTGTTTTTTTGTATATACATTCCAATAATCTCCTATTTTTTTTGTATTTAGTACCGTTATATTGTTTTTTACATGCTTTAATAAATCAAATTTTTTTGCATATAATTTATAGTATTTTAAAATATCACTATGATGTGGAAACTCTGGATATTCTTTTGGTATAGGAAAATCACTAATAGTCATATATAACTTGGATGAAACACAATAAGTAAATTCCTTTACACTTGGATGATTTTTTATATTCCAAACGCCAAATGGATAGGAATTTTTATCAATTACTAAAATATTATGAATCCCTAATTCTTTTAAATGTTTTAATGTAAATAAACCAGAAATTCCTGCCCCAATAATAATTATATTTATCATAATAAATTATTATATTAATTTTATGTGTTTAAATTATAAAATATTTTAAATATTTTATAAACCTTATATATTAATATGGAGACATATTACTACCCAGCATTTGTAACGAGTGTATACGATGGTGATACCATAACATGTAATATTAACTGCGGTTTTGGTGTAGAATTAAAAAAACAAAAAATTAGATTATTTGGTTTAAATGCTCCAGAAGTAAGAGGTGATAATAAAGAAAACGGTATTATATCAAGAGACAAATTGCGCGAAAAAATACTTAACAAAGAAATTATACTTAAAACAATAAAAGATAAAAAAGGTAAATATGGAAGATACCTAGGAATATTATTTATAGAGAATGAAAATATTAATGAATGGTTAATAGAAAACGATTTAGCTATTAAAGCTGATTATTAATAAATTTTGAATATCCTAATTCAAAATTTATTGATGCTCCTAGCGTGATTCGAACACGCGACCTTCGCATTACAAGTGCGACGCTCTACCAACTAAGCTATAGAAGCTATATAAGTCTATTCTCCTCACCTGGAATCGAACCAGGGACCGTCTGATCACCACTGATAAACAATAAAGTTATATCTTATTAAACATCTACAGTCAGACGCTCTACCAATTGAGCTATAAGGAGTCGGTCAATTATAAATAAACTATGCGCTTCCTGACGGGTTCGAACCGCCGACCTATCGGTTAACAGCCGATCGCTCTACCAACTGAGCTAAAGAAGCTCACTGTGTTTTGTAACACACACAGGATGCTATTGCATAAATACTCTTTATAGTAAATCTTTAAGTGCTTTTAATAAAAAATAATATTTTATAAATTATTCTAAAAATTATTCTAAAAATTATTCTAAAATTAGTATTTTTCAATAAACATTAGAACATTATCAATTTTTGTGCTAGTAGTGTGTCCGTCACCACCATCGTATAGGTTACTTTCATATTTTTCTTTCGCAGCTTTATCTAGTGGCAAATTATTATAAAAATTTATCATTTTTTCTTTAAATTCGTCAGTGATTGTATCATCACAAATTCTTTTCCATATAGGAGCGATTTTAAGTTGTGAGGGCATTCCTTTTGTTATATTTCCAAAAATAGATTTATTAGTTATACTTAATATGACTTGAGTAAAAATCTTAATTTTTTTTATAATTGTTTCAAATACTTCATCGACGGTTTTATTTTCTTTGAAAGAAACTAATTTTTCCTTGGTAATTTTATATCGTTTGTCGAAATAAGTGAAATCTGACTCTTTAGCTGAAACAATATATCCCAACATCATTGCTAATGAATCGCACCTTTTTGTTTCGCTTGGAGAAACACCAAATCCTTTCTCCCATAGAGTTCTTATTTCAGTAATCTCTTTTTGATAACTAGGGAAAGTTGTTGTCCAATGGTCTTTAATTAAAGCTTTTGCAAATTCAATCTCTTGAATATCTCCTTTCCACCCATGTGCTTTAATTAACTCTCCTTGTGAAAGAGGTTTTGCCGATGTATTTAGTCGCGTAAACATCTTTGCTATCGTATCACTTGGGTCATCTCTTTGGATTTCAATCCATTGACATGGAATATTAATATTTTTAAAACTTGCTTTTTTCTCAGGGTCTAATTCAGAGAATTTTATATCTTGTGATTCAAACTTACCAAGCATATAATCTCTTATTGCCCTAAAACGATTACCACCATCTAATGTCTTCCATGGTTCATTATAAGAGGTAGATAGACTATAATCTTTTACTAAAGTAATAATTCCTGTAGGATAATCTTCCATCAGCGAATCAATATAAAGTTTTTTTGTATTTTTATCCCACACACCAGTCTCTTCATCACCTCGCTGAAAATCAGAACAAATAGTTATTTGCTCACCAATATATATATCATTATGTGGATTAGTATTTCTTGAAATAAGTCGAGCAATTGTCTGTGTATCACTGCTTGTACGAACCATTTTATTAATAGTAAAACCGTTAATTATATATCAATTTTATAATAATATGTCATTATTATATAATGGATTACGTTGTGGCAATACCATCGTATAAGAGGGCTGACCTACTCGTTAAAAATACTTTAAAAACTCTAATTGACGGAAAAGTTCCTCCTAAAAAAATTTATATTTTTGTAGCAAATAAGGAAGAAGAAAAAGAGTATTTAAGAGTTGTACCAAAAAATATGTATTTTAAAATAGTTGTTGGAGTGTTAGTATTAAGAAATCAGCGTAATTTTATTACAAAATATTTCCCAGAAAATAAACTTTTGGTTGAATTAGATGATGATGTTAAAAAGGTTCTTAAACTTGTTCCAGGCAATGGGGCAACTAGAGAACAAAAACAAAAAAATAATAAACTGGTTCAATTAAAAGATTTAAATACTTTTTTTATTAACGCATTTAATAAATTAAAAAATAATCCCAAAAAACCATATTTATGGGGGGTGTATCCAGTAAATAATCCTTTTTTCTTAACAGATAAAGTGACTGATGATTTAAGATTTATAGTTGGCCCAATGTGGGGAAAAATAAATAGACATGATGATAAGCTACAATTAAAATTGAAAGAAAAAGAAGATGCGGAGAGAACTTTGAGACACTATAAAAAAGACGGGTCAGTTTTAAGATTCAATAATATTACTATAGATACTACTTTTTATACAACACCGGGGGGGTATCAAGCAAGTAGCATGGATAGATATAAAGAAGCTGAACATGATGCTAACTATTTAGTTAAACATTTTCCTTTACTTGTAACAAAATACTATAAAGGAGCAACCAGACGACCTGAAGTAAGATTTAAAGATAAAAGTATTTCCGGCAAAAATAATACAAAAAAACACACTAAAACTGAAAAATCTAAAAAGTCGCGAAGAAAAACAAAAAAAAATTAATTACGCATGGTTTTTCTCTTAGATCGATCTTTATTTTTTAATGTTTTACGACGAGTTTTTTTTTCAAGACTACTATTTAAACTTCTCATTATCTTAAATATACGTTTGTACTCTTCTTCACTAAGATCTTTTGTGCGCTCCCACACTTTCTTTCGTAAATAACAGACGATAGACATTCTTTTTCCATCACCCTCCATCTTCATTGGTAAATTACCATGCCATTGATGGACATCCATAAATAATATATCTCCTTCTCTAACATCTACACCTATTCCGTACTGTGGAAAACAGGTTTCTCCACCAGTATACTTTCCATCCTCTATTACTACCAAATTACCGAAGCCTTCTTCATCATCTCCTTTATCTCGATGAATAGTGGTTTTATAATTTATATTTGTTGTAACAGTAGTAAATGATGTATTTGATATCCGGAATTTAGTTTCTTTTGCCTTATCATTTTGTTTTTTAAATTGTTTAGGTATCAATTTCTTATATAATTTATTTATATCCTCAATTAGTGGAATAGCTTTCTTATATTTTTCAGGCTCACTTGCTGTAAAAAAAGTCTCTCTAACTTCTGGAATAGATGATAACTTTATTCCTAGCTCTCTAAGTTTTTTCTTTTGAGTTGGGCTCCATTTATCAAAATATCCAAGAATAGATGAATAGACTTTATGGTTTTTATATATATCTTTATATTTACTTCCACTCGCACTCCCCCTATTTGTAGAAGGATATTTTAATGTGAAATCTTTTAAACTATTATAATATGACTTTAAATGATTCTCAGGTAAAACTTTTTTGCGATAACTCAATAACAATTTCCCATCTTCAGTATAAACGTCTGTGTCATTTTTTATAATAGTATATATTTGTCTAGAATTTACATGTGTATTTTTTAATTTATCCATATCACTATCACTAATTATTTTTTTAACAGTCTTTGTTGTAATTCCATCCTTCATATATATAATATAAAGATTATATCTAAAATAATAACTATATAGAGTAAATGAGGATTTTAACTTTTTTTAGATTAATGTTTTGTGGTTGTTGCGGAGTTAATGTAGAATATTTCCCAAAAATCAATCAAGAAAATAAATACTTTGAAGAGGTTATAACAGAAGAAACTGGTCTATTAGTACCTCCAGGATGTAAGGAAGAAATACGATATACCTTTGAATTGAATGAAGATACTCATTCAGATATTTCAGATGAATCAGAATTATCATATATATCAGATATTTCACAAGAATCAAATATTATCTCACGCAAATCATCGAGTGATAATTTATCATTGTTATCATCTGAATCATGGGAAGTTATGGATGATTTATTTTCACCTATTTAAAAATAAAATTGAAATGAATATAAATAATTATTAAAAATTAATAATGACTACTGCCATAGATTCTACGCGAGGTGAAACTAAATGGCGAACATGCTTTTCAAGCATCAGCTATCACGGACGTAAACTTGATGTACTTAAAAGTGCGCTTCAAAAATATGCTAGAAGGCGAGAGACAGATAAAATGTTGTGGTGCGCCGCTGAAATATATTTATTTAAAGCTTTAGCAAAAAGCGAACAGGAAATTCAAACGGCCAAATCAATAATTACAAATCTAATTAATAGACTTATAATTATTTTAGACGAAGAAGTTTTGTTCGCAGATTGGGCAACATTTCTTGTATGTAGAAAATGGCTAGATGATTTCGATATTTCTGAAAGAAAAGATTTTTCAAAAGTCATTAGAGTTTGTCATGCGATTACTAACAGTAAAATGTTGAGGCTTAATAGTGATATTAGTGCGTATTGGTTCAGAGGTGCTACTAAAGGATATATTGAGAAACCCAAAAGTATACCAATAACAGATGATATTTCTGATAATTTAAAAAGTATAACAAAAAAAGGAGATTTTGAGAGCAGTAAGATTAGTAGAATATGTATGGAAAACTTTATATCAACTATTACTCTGGGAAATCCCGAGTGTTATTATTGGGGTCATATACTCTTTAATTGTAATGAAACAGGTGCCAATAGATATAAGAGAAAAGATAGTATTTATATGTTATGGGAATATTTATTTAAACAATCAGATAATGAGCACTTAACGAAATGTTTAGATTATAAACTGAAGGAATTCTTTGTAAAAGGCAGAAAAGAAAGACATATGTGGTTGTCTGGGGCAATTTCACTAATTTTACATAAAGATAAAATTAACTGGGATGAAAGTATGTTTAATTCTGTTGGAGGAATAAATATAGATATTGAAAACGAAATCATTAAACTTTTCGGGAAAAAAACAAATATTACTCTTGATGAATATGTTTTAGATATGCACTGTAGTGCTGGTAGAAAACTTAATAAAAATAAAGCAGATTTTGCGTTAGAAGGAGGTCTAGTTATAGATGAAGATAAAGAATTCTTTATAAAAGAATGGAGGGATATTTATATTAAAGATAAAGTTGAATTTACTAAGGAAGTAAAAAAAACTAAAGAAAATAAAGCAACTAAGAGTAAAGGAGATAAAAACGTTAAAAGTGATAAAATAAGTTTATTAGAACCTAATCTAAATATATTAAATCCAAATGATATTGATTTTAACCTTATTAAATTATGTACAGATATTACGTGTGGAAATAAAGTTGTTTGCTTTGAATATAATGGTAAAATCTGGAAAGAAGGAAGAAAAAGTATGAATTATAATAGAGATTACATTTGTGTAGATTCGTGTAAAAATATATTTGGTTTAAATGAAATCGGTATGGAGAGAATTCAGTCAAATTTTAAAATAGAAAAGATTGATAAAAATAATAAATATTGGAAAGATAATTGGAAGGTAACACTTACAAAAGATCCAGTAATTTATTGTTGTATGAATAAAATTAATGGTGTTATGTTACAAGAAAAAAAAGAGCTTTTAGAAGACAATAATATTTTAAAAGAAGTTTTCAAAATAGCAATTTTTAGAGGAATATTTAGAGCAACAGACTTTTGTATGCGAAATATTATGATAACAGAAGACAAATCCCTTATTAGTATTGACGAGCATGAAATTGGTAATCGTAAGCATATTATTGGTTCTAGAGAAAAATGGCTAATATCTAAAATTAATAAAGGTGATTTCGCAAATGAAGTTTTAGAAGATATAATGACTAATATGGAGGATAAAATAAAATTTATGTGTGATAAACTTATTATATATGGGTTTGATATTACAATTATAGCAAAAAACTATAATAATCTAAAACTAGACCTGATTAATGAAGGAATTAAATTTTAACTTATCATTATTAAAGATATATTAAAGATATACTAATATATATACTATATGTTAGGTATAGATATAGCGATTGTGGAATTATTATTATTTTTTAGTACGGCATATACATTTCGTGTATATAATAAACCTCTAAAAAATATAGACGACATTTCATATTACTGGTTAGCATTTACAATTCTAACATTTATATGGGAAACATCATTTATAATAAACTATAAAGATATACACGATTATTCATGGCACTTACTTAAAAATAATGAGAACGTTTGGAAAAATAAATATAGTTTGTCCTATATAATTCCGTGGGATATGGCAAAAATATTTTATTCAGAGTATGCGGCATACGCAGACCGCGAGTATATGCTACTTACAAATGATTGGAGTAGAGTAATTGAAAGCACACATGCTTATATTTGTGGTATATCATCAATAATGGCTTTATCATACAAATTACAATCAAATCATAATAAATTTCTTATTGCTGCGTCGGTTAGTATGGGCTCACAATTAATGAATAGTATTTTATATATGTCAAATTATTTAATTCAAATTAATGACCCATATAATGTTAATTATTGTACAAACTTTTTTAAATGTGGATACATGTTGACGAATAGACCTTTTATGTATATTAATTTAGCATGGACACTAATGCCACCATATGTTTTATGGAAACTAATTAATAGAAAGAAAAGAGGTGAAATTAAATTTAATATTAAAAGATACCTTTCTATATTATCAACTAAAAAGACTCGAATTAATCAAAAAATAGGAAAGTATATTAGCAATTTTCCATGCGAGATTCGTGAAGACACTATATATGGAGGTTTTCCGTATTATCAACAATAAGAGCATATATTTAATAATATAAAACCATTAATTTCAATTATCTAATAATGATATTTCATCCATTATCATTATTACATGTAATAATTACTGATATAATATATACTAGATGGAGGGAAATAATACAAATATGGAAGGATAAAAAACAAATTGATGATTGTAAAATATATTATTTACATCTTAAAATGTTAGATACAAAAGATAATATCCGTAAATTTAAAAAAATGGTAAAAACTATTTCTCATGTTAATAATAAAAAAATTTGTAGAATTGTAAATACTTTATCTGATTTATATAAAGAACTTATTATTATTAATAAAAAAAATACATACTACAAATCTATTTATAATATAAATTAGTTTATAAAATTGAATATTTATTATATATAGATATTAATCACAATGAAATGTGTAGAATGTGGAACAATTCTATTAAAAAATACACATACAAGATATTGCTGTGATGGTATTGTTTGTTCAAGTAAATGTAAAAATAGTAGATTTTTAAAGATACAACAGATAGACACTAAGTTTACATCCCCTAACAAATGGGATGAATGGTTGGGAGAAAATAATTTGCCTAGAAATAAATCTATGAATTTTTATAATTCACAAGATAGCATATATGATGATACAGATGTTTCAGATAATGAAATAGATATTTCAGATAATGAGATAGATATTTCGGATAA
>CEQY01068491.1_pt1 | contig 10649 bp, 5 predicted proteins | sample 361391 | NCBI WGS metagenome assembly CEQY01 (sample SAMEA2621075, study PRJEB7988) | marine metagenome | isolation source: saline water (ENVO:00002010), including
TCATTTGACCCATCATACCAGCTAATCCATCCATACCACCTCCACCACCACCCCCAGCTCCTTTACCCATCGCATTCATCATACCTGCCATACCCGGTGGAGGACCACCTTGTTCATTCATAGACCCTACTGCGGCTGACGCAAATTGTTTCATTAAATCAGGGTTCTGTTTTAAGATATCATCCATTCCAGGTAAAGAAGACTTGAACATCGTATTTTGTAAGTGATACATAAATGCGGATCCACCTAAAGCAAAGATTAACCTTATTTCTGGAGCTATATCTGAATCACCATCACCTCCACCATACTTTGTAAATAATTCCTCAAATATCTCATCATAATCAAAAATATTTTCATTTACAGATTCAGACCATCCATCTAATTTAACAGAAAAAGGATCAAATTTATTATTTAAAAATTCAACTCCTGTAACCGCCGCCATCAAAATCTTTCTTTGGAATTTTACCGAATTATCAATTTCTCTCTGTCTCTTTAATTTTAAATATTCATTCCTCATCTCATCGAGAGGTGAATTCATATTATAATTCATTGTAGTACGGATACCTTGTTCGCCCAACTTTTTAAACTTATAAATATAATCAATTTTTTCATTTTTAATCTCAGTTGCGGACATTCTATGTAATGGTTTAAATTCATCATCAGGATTATTCATCATAAAGTTATCTTCTGTAGGTTTAGCTTCTTCGGTTGGTGGTTTAGGTTGGTTTGAATCACTTGATCCAAATAAATTAGTTTCTTCAGATGGTTTAGAACTAAGCATATCTATTCCCATAGAATCACTTACACCAAGACTTGGTGAACTAGGTTTTGCAATAGGTGAATTTAACGGTGAATTATTATTAGATTTATCAGAATTATTATCTGATAAAAAATCGATTGAACCTGTTATACCTCCTGTAGTATTAGAAATATCTACTTTTTTTGTTTCATTGTTATCTATCCCTAAAATTGTATCCATTTATATTTAGTAGAAAGATTTACGGAAATATATACGCAATCTTTTAAATAATTTAAGCAGAAATAACTTCTGCGATATTTTCGGGCATTACTTCTATCTTTGTATTATAGAAACTTTCAATTTCATGTAAGGATTGAAGGTCTCTATCAGTCACAAAATTAATAGCTACTCCTTTACGTCCATACCTACCAGATCTACCGATACGATGAATATAAGTTTCTTTTTGAATAGGTAAGTCGTAATTAATAACTAATGATAATTGTTGAACATCGATACCTCTTGATAATAAATCAGTAGATAGAAGGATGCGGATTTCACCTTGTCTAAATTGATTCATAATCTGCTCCCTTTCATTTGTCATAAGGTTTCCATGAATCATACCTACGGGGAAATCATCTTTATTTAATTGATGATAAATTTCTTGTAATCTATTCTTTGAATTAATATAAATAATACATTGTGCTATATTAATTGTATTATAAATATCAGTTAAAACATCATATTTCCAATTATTATGTTTAACATTGATAAAATATTGAGAAATTCCTTCTAGGGTTAACGACTCTTTCTTAACTAAAATTTGTTCAGGATTATTCATAAATTGTTTCGAAAGCTCAAAAAGTTCCTCTGGAAAGGTTGCACTAAATAATCCTACCTGAGTTGTTTTAGGAATATATTTAAAAATATTATGAATCATTTCTTGAAACCCTTGACTTAACATTTCATCTGCCTCATCAATAACAAACGTTTTAATATGTTCTGTATAGATATGTTTCTTTAGTAGCATGTCTAATACCCTACCAGGAGTTCCTACAACTACATGAGGAATTTTACGTAGATCTTGGATACCATCCTGAACTCTTGTTCCACCAACTACTTTGCAAGAAGTAATCTTTGTATAAGAAGATAATTCTGTAATTACTTTGAATGTTTGGTCTGCTAATTCTCTAGTAGGCGATAAAACGATAACTTGCGTTTCTTTCAAGTCTTCATCAACATTATTGAGAGAGCCAATACTAAAGGCGCCTGTTTTACCTGTTCCGGATTGCGCTTGAGCGATAACATCTGCACCTTTCATTAGAACTGGAACAGCTTTATGCTGAATGATAGAAGGTTTCTCAAATCCATAGGAGTAGACACCTCTTAATAGGTTTTCTTTGATGTTAAGTTCATCAAAGGATAATTCGGATAACTCTAATTTACTTTCTTCTTTTGTTTCACCTGTCATTTATATATTATTAAAAGAATATATCTTTATATATTCTTTTAAAAAAATTTAGAATAATGTATTTTAGTATAGTCTTATTTAAATGGTGATTTAAAATGTTTAGAACCATGGACTGCTAATACATATACAAGATATATAGGAGAAAAAAGGAAAGCTGGGATAATACTCCAACTTAGACCTTTATTAATCTTAAATGATAAAAACATAGCATAAAGACCTACTATCATATATATTATACGGATTACACTTATTACAGCGGTAGATGCTGCTATCGCAGCCATTACACCGTCGGGGTGTCTTTTTATCATATCGTCTCTATAGGATTTAATAAAAGGTTTCAAATGTTTTTTCTTTTTGTCTTCTTCTTCTTCCCTATATTCCATTTTATAATAATACATAGATAATAATTAGCAATAAGGTTTAATTAACTCCGCAACAGGGACAATATCCGCACCTTTAACTTGTCCTATTTCTGTCTTATCTTTAAACAACATAAAAGTAGGAACACTTGTTATCTTACACTTTTCACATAAGGTATCATTTTCATCTATATCTATCATATAAAATTTAACATTATCTGTTTGTAATCCTTCTTTTAATTTTAAAATCATTGGTTTAATCTTTTGACAAGGACCACACCATTTAGCAGTAAAATAAAAAAGGAGATATTCATCTTGATCAATTATATCTCTAACATTTTCTTCGGTTATTTCATCCATTTTATGAAAAGAATATATATTTTATATTTAAATAAATTAATAATCATCATACGCATCATCATCTGATAAAGAATTATAAAATTCATCTTCTAGTTCTTTTTCGAGTCTATCATCTTCTAGTATTGAATAATGTACGTCTTTATCTACTGGATTTAATAAGAATTGATTATCGATCTGTTCTTTATACGATTTATATTCATCATTAGTTAATTGGTTAATTTCAGTTTCTGTTAGAAATTCAAATGAATAATTTGTGTCTATGATTGTTGGTAGGACAACTTTTTCATTACTTGATTTAAATTTTGATTCAGTAGGGACTATAATAGGATTCGATTGATAACATGAATAACAGCAATATGTATATAATTGGTTATCTTTAAGAATAGTTGCCCACCCTTCTTTAAATGAATCAGAACAGTCGGCACAAATGAAAGCTTTGTTTAGCATTTTGTATGAATAGAATATTTGTTACTATTTTATTTCTTTACATAAAATCAAATTTAATTAAATGACAATATTTATTCCAAAAATAAAATGATGGTTAATAATAAGTATGAGTATTGAAGGTAAACTTCATGGAGCACTCAAAGGTATTGGAGTAGGAAATATTAGACAAAAGGGTGGTGCGGATGGCGAAAATAATAAGGCAGAGGAAGCATCAGTAGCAACAGAAAATGCGGAAAATATAAAGGGAAGGGTAGGGGAAGCATTAGCAGCATTAACAGGAGCGATGCAAGAACCAATAGAAGATACCATGTCCAAAACTAAGATAACCCGACTCGTTTTACAGCTACTATTTTTAATGGTTGTAACTAGTATAATCACTACTATATTCGGAATTAATGTTTTACCATTTCTCATTGTTAGTAGTTGTATTGGAGTATTTATAATAATTGTGGGAAAGTTAAAGTCAACAGTCACCTACTTCAGAGAATTTATTAAACTGATCGGGAAAAACCGTTTTAGAACACGTATGGATTATATCAGTCTCTTTATTACTTTATTATTAATTTATATTATAATACACCAATTATGGATTATAGTTAGTTGGACGAAACCTACAGATAAATTCTGTGAATCAACAATTAAAGATACATGTAACTCACCATTAGTAGCATGGAAAGACGATCCCAACAACAGTAAACAACAGGATAAACAGGGTAGATTCTATAAGGCTTTAAATGATATTTCTAGTTGGGGGTTACCTGATAAATATGATAAGGAAGGTGAACAAAAAATATGTACACCATGTCCCGAACAACAAACAGCTACAGGTTTTAAAGGTTGCGACGGTAAAGGTGGAAATACTGATTGTAGACCTTGTAATTATGATGAAACATGGTATTCATATAATGATATAAAAGAATCTAAAAATCATATAGTAACAGATTATTTTAAAATAAATGAAAAAGATATCAGTGACCTGAATATAAAGAAGGAAAATGGAAATGGAAATAAATTAGGAGCATGTATACCCGATAGTAAATTATCAGGGATAAATTACATTGGAAATGATGGAAAATCTACAACTTGTAATAACTATGATGATTGTAGAACAAAAGTATGTAGCCATAAACTATCTGCGAAGGAACGAAAATATATTAATATAAAATGGGATAAAGATAAAAATAATGTATTACCCGGACAAATATTTGAATTAAGGGATTTTACGAATCCAATTTATATGACTGTCCCTGATAATTTATATTACATTAATGATAATATTGGAAATATACGAGGACTTGATGATGATAATAAAAATTATGGAAATTTTATTTGTGACGCGTCTGGGGCTGAGCCTACAAAATGTTCAATGTCTATCCCAATAGAAAATGTATCATTAACCCCTACTAAACCTAGTTTTAGTAAAAGAAAAGGTATATGTGATGAAACAAAACTAAAACAGGAACAGTATAAAGAATGTCTATTTAATACTCACCCTTGTAAAACTATTAATACCGACATGGAAGATAAGATAAAAAAATATACAAAAAACAATATAACTGCTGATATACCTACCCCTAAATCATCAGTTTCACAATGGATAAAAGACTTAGAGGAAGCTAGAGATGAATGTATCAATACTAATGGCCGGTGTTATGTAAATAAAGATTATTATCCGTGTTATACTGCAAAAGGGGTTCCAATCCCGTTAATAGATCCACCAGGTGGTGGGTCTGGTAAATTAACTATACCAGAATTTTCTAAAGAGGGATGTAGTCGACCATTAAAATCTTGTTATTCTAAAACAGCTGACTGTGATGCATTTGATATAGATAAAAATGGAGATCTGATAAATATTAATGGAACATGTAAGGGAGTTACATGGAATAACAGTACTAAAAACTGGGAAGAGGATACTAACATCACACCATCAAACATGCGGTGTGTTCCTAATTCGGTTAATAATCCTAGTAATTATTCCCTACCATCAATAAATATAGCATCTCCATTCAAAAATAAAAATATAGACCCACAGGACTTTATAAATATATGTAGTAATTTAAATTATATTGATGTAAAAGCAACACTGGAATCCGGTTATAAATGTACTGAAGATTTTCCTTCGTATTCCAATGTAGTAAAATTGGCGATGCTGGTGGATGATTTAAATAGTAATGAATTAGATATATTAAGTAATTGTGATACAAAAATACATAATTGTTATAGTAAAAAACCCTGTAAAAATTGTATGGAATGTGTGGTCAATAATGTTGATACTTGTGATAATATAAATGATAAGCTCAGAGCCATACTAGTTAAGGATGCGAGCGTAGAGGGTTGTGAATGTTCAGTTAATGATCTTTCCCTATCACAAAATATTGGTAAAAGTTCGAAGGTAAAATCTACAGGTAATACTATTACCTCATCACAAGATATTGGTAAAAGTTCGAAGGTAAAATCTACAGGTAATGCTATTACCTCATCACAAGATATTGGTAAAAGTTCGAATAAAAAATCTACTAAATGTACAGCAGATTTAAATAATTCAGATAAAGTAAATATTGAAGACCTTCTAATATTATTAGGTTCTTATGGCACCAATAAAAAAATAGCAGATATTGACGGTAATGGAAAGGTAAATATTGAAGACCTTCTATCATTATTAAGTCAATATGGTAACAAATGTAAACCTAACACTAATTCTGATAGGGATACCGGTAAATCATCTGAACAAAAAGGGGGGAAACCTGAAAAGAAATCTCAAACGAATATAAAAGATCTCAACTATTATTGTGATCACAAGCTTAAAAAAATGGGAGATGTTTTTAAAAAAAATTGTAAAGGTGCACCAAAAACGTGTACACCAGAATGTAGCAAAGTATTTAATCCATTTTACGATGAATGTTCTGAGCACCTCAGAAAGAACACGGCCCCTGATGGGCAAGCCAATAGATTTTATGAATTAGGAAAAAAATGTAAAAAAGTTAACATACCATAATTGTACATTTATAATAGTTTATTCAAATGTTTCCTAAATAATTTACTCTTTAAATTACCTAATTTTGTATCACCCTCTTTCTTAAGAATATGAAGTATCGCACCTTCATATTGATATAATAATATCATATCTATATCATCTGTTATTGAATCCTTGTCTATTGCAAGTATTACATCATGACTCAATAATTTATTATTATTTAATGTTGTTACTAAACAGAACCCTATTTTATATTGATTTGTCAATATTTCTAAATCATCTCTTGTTAAGATGTGATTATCATTATCTACAGATAATATAGTTTTAATCTTTTCAATGGTTATATCTTCATCTATATTAACTAAATCCCCAATTAATTCAGTTATTAAAGCTAATTCTGAATAATTATCGTTAGCGTATTTTACTATGGTTAAATCTCTACCGAATAAAGTATGGATTATAACGGGATATTTTTTCACGAATTCTAGTTCTTTTCTAGATATATTTTTTTGTTTATATAATTGTTCTATTTTTGATCTAGTTAAACCCTCACCATACAGAGATACATTACGTATATATTCACTATATCTTCTAAAATACTCTAAATAATTTTCATCACGAACATCACTATAGGTAATTAATAATTCATCATTAGTTAATGTTTGTTTCAATTTGGTAAAATTTATGTCTAATTTTAAGAAACGATTATAATCTCTTTCATCGTATATTATGAGTAATTCTATAAAATATTTTAATAATAATTTATATAAATCTACTGATTTAATATCTCCTATATTACGTATTATTAATTTATATTTGTCTTCATCAGGTAATGATAAATCATAAGGTTCATCTTTGAGAATAACTATTTTTTTTACTTCTTTATCCAATAGTTTATATAATTCTTGTGATTTATGATATCTCAGTTTTATATCATGATCTTTAATTATCTTAACAGTTTTAAAGAATGGACTATCTTTATCTATTTCTATTTTTAACATCATGTATGCTTTCTGTAAAAATAATTCCGTAATATTTTTTTTATAGTCATTAATCAAAGAATATTGGTATTGTTCATCAATAGTAGTATTATGTATTCCTAAATTATGATCTATATCCTTATAACTATTTATCGATATAATATTTAATTTATGAATACTTCTATCATATTTTTCTTTTTTAACTGGTATATAATTACCTGATTCTAATATAATTTCATTTATATATGTATTCTCCTGTCTATCATTATTAACTACAACAGAAATAGTAGCATTATGTAAATCATATCCCGAATAATCTTTCAATAATGTAAATATTTCTAAGACATCCTTATATGTGGGGAAATCACTTTCATTTATAGCATGTAAATAGTAAAGAGGTTTATAACCACTCATACTAGTGGGTTTAACGGGTAATAACACATTATTATTTGTTTTAACATGTATAATTTTATTATAGTTATCATAAATATATCCTTCAATCGTTAAACCTTCGTGAGCATTTAGAACACTTGTTAGTGATGAAGCATCCATTAGGTTATTCACTGAACAACTGTTATCATTTACATACGAATCTATTTGACCTTGGATACCATTTAATATATTTTCCATATTTTTATTTGTTTCTTTAATTATTTTATTTTTATCATCATCATTACCATCATCATCATATTTGGTTATAATTCCTTTATATTCTTCATATTGTTTATATATAATAGGTTCATAAAAATGTCCTCTTTCCTTATATAATAACAACATTGATTCACTTTTATTTTTTTCAAAACCTCCCATGGGAGGAGAAATACTAACGTCTTCACTAATATTACCTTCAAATACTATAATAGATAAATTCGGTATAGGATATCCAAATGTTTTAGAGGGAAATTTACTAATAGCTACTAATACAGGAATAACATATTCGTCTAATATAATTTCAGTTTCATCTAATAAATATTCTTCAAATTGAATAACAGAAGTAATTTTATTGATTTCTAATTGAACTATATCAATTTCATCTATGTCTTCTTCAAATAATTTTAAAACTTTTTCACTTTTAGACAACCCTGTTAGAATATTACTATATTTATTTATATTTATTTTCTTTTTTATGTAAACCCATAAAGAACTTATATCTATATCACTCATTTCTCCTATACCTTTTTTAAATTTATTCACAAAAGTTCCATTACCAATAGATAATATGTTATGTTCTTTTAGAATTTTTCTAAGATCATCGATAATATTTTTAATTAGAGTATTTACAGATGAATTATTTGTAGAATTATATGAAAGTATTTCTTGTATTGAACTTAACAATGAATTATCACCAATATTAGAACCTCTTTTAATACCTTTTCTTACTAATCCTGATCTATTATCTGTCCCCTTTCTTTTTTTTGATGGGGTATCGAGATCTTGTCCAACTAATTGTTTAATAATATGGTTTAAATCCCCCAATGAACCTAGATCACATGGGAAAGAATCAGTTATATAATCACCAACTTTTTTATGATTTCTAACATTTTTTTTATGATATTCCTTAGTATGACCTTGTAAATTTACCTTCACATGTGTTTTAGTAGAAGATTCAACTGTACCAATTTTCCATTCTAATTTACCATCTTTATTGGGTAGCAACACATCTACTTCCCATCCATTAGGATACTTATTGACCCCTGATCTAGGAGCACGACAACATGGTACTCTGTAACCATCTGGATGTACATCATCCCACAATTCGATGCTATATCGTTCTATATCATCTCCAGCATCCTTCCAATACCCACCTTCATCTCTTCTTAATATATATTTATCAGTATTTTTCTTCTGTGCAGCTTTAGCGTTGTTATCAACAATATAATCTTTAAATTCATTAACCCTAGTAGGATCACGTGGTCTACCACCTTCACCATCACCGTCTCCTGGTGCTGGACCCGTTAAATCCCAATATTTAGGACATATATAATATATATTAGGATCTCTACCATCTATATTAACTGCTTCATAAAAACTGACCCCTTCGCCTTCATCTCCAGCATTTATATTATCTAATTCAGCTTTGGTAATAGCGATAGGTTGTCTCCCGTATTGACTACCACATTTCCTTGCATATGTATATTCTACTTTATCTTGTTTTGTATGTTTATGTTGTTTTAGAGAATATCCTGAAAATAATTCTTTATCATATCTATTTAATCTATTTAAATAATATCTCTGAACATTATAACCACCTTTTTGATATGTATATCCACCACCTTCTGACTCTGATGATTCTAGGCGATTGGGTCCAGAATCATCCGAATCTTCTGAATCTTCTGAATCGTCATCTGAATCAGGTTTATCTGAACGTAATGTAGATTCATCACTTATATTGGATAATTGTAATACAGAACCACTACTTATATTAGATAATTGTTTACTGTCGATTATATCCTCTTGCTTTGATGCCGCCTCTATAAGACTATCTTCTTCTATATCATCTACATTATCTATGTTAGAATAAATTGAATCATATATCTTATTTAATTTAGTATTTTGTTTGAATAAATTATGTGGATCTTTTTTTTCTTGATTATAATCTAAATAAATTTTCATAGAAGAGTTTATAAATTTACAGATACGTGTAAATTCCGTGAATGAATTTACAGGTGATATATCAACCTTTATGTTTGTTCCTACAATATCAACTGTGAATTCTATACCTGATTCATCTTTTTGATATATTTTTCCTCCTTCAGAAAGATGAACCCATTGTTCTAGTTCTTCATTTGCTTCTTCTTCGCTTATATTAAATATTTTTTCTAGTTCAGTTATAATTTGTTCTTTATTTAATTTCTTTTTAGGATTATGTAGTTTTGTTATAACACGTAGTTTAGTATCTATTGTATCATAATCTCCTATTCTTTTATAAATACACGAAATAATGGTTTCTTGTGCGTTATCAAAACGAACAAATGCTGATAAATTCTTAAATAATGTGATAACTGAATTTATTTGATAATCTTTTACAGGATAAATTAAACTACTTGTTATAGAATCAAAATAATCTTTCCATGAATTAGAATTATTCTTTGTATCTAATAATAAGATAGGTTTTTCTGAATAGATTTTTTTTGTATTTATTTCTTTTAGAAAATCATTTGATATTTTTATCATATCATTCATAAACGTGGGCGTCAATACTTTATTTGTTTTATCATTAAATATCAATTTAACTAAACCATTAGAATATATTAATAGTGTTACATATTCTTCATCTTTATATAATTTAAATGTAAGAGAGTTCTTAATATCCATAAATTTT
>CEQY01201746.1_pt1 | contig 10646 bp, 10 predicted proteins | sample 361391 | NCBI WGS metagenome assembly CEQY01 (sample SAMEA2621075, study PRJEB7988) | marine metagenome | isolation source: saline water (ENVO:00002010), including
ATAGCTCAATTGGCTTGATTTATGCACTGAAAAAAATTTTTATATATGCTTACTTAAATAAGCATTCAATGAATTGAATAGATATTTATAGCGCTAATTAACAAAAAAATTAATTTATTAAAATTCACTCCATTTCCATTTCCATAATTTATTTTTATGTGGAAAATAATCTTTGTTATTTTTTGGATCTATTACTGCTATGGCTGGAGAGTTTTCAAGTGATATTATTAACATTTTCTCTGATTTATCAAAATAAACATCTCTGATTCTTTCACCAATTTCATACTCTTTTACTATTTCATAATTTTCAAATTTTTTATCAAATTTAAATATATATCCTGTGGTTGCTCTTAAAGATGAGACAAAAAAAAGGTTTTCTTCATCGTTTACACTCTCAATTTCAGAAACACCCACTGATGAAACAGGGCCCCAGTTAAAAATAGGTTCTTTAAATCCATATTTTTTATGAGATTTGTGCAGGGGTGCATCAGGTCTTGACTTGCCATCGTAATGATTTCCATATGATGAGATTGGCCAACCATAATTCTCGTCTTTTAAAATTAAATTTATTTCATCTCCACCATAAGGACCGTGTTCTGTAGAAATTAGAAAATCAAATTTTTCTGAATAATAAAGACCTTGAGGGTTACGATGACCAATTGAGAATATATTATAATTTTTAGTATCTAATTCTATTTCTATTATTTTACCAAAAAAAGAATTTTTATTTTGAGCTAATGGCCTATTTCTAAAATCTCCTATAGAAAAATATATTAAATTTTTATTTTTGTTATATTCAATTCTGCCTCCACTTTGGACGCCAGCAAATTCATTTTCTATTTTTACACAATCATCTAATGAAAAAAATTCTTTAAATATTAATTTAGATGCAATTGATGATTTTAATATTGAGGTATTGTAACAATTTTCATTTATTTTTTTTGTATATGATACAAATAATTCATCATTTATAACTGTTATATCCTTTATACTTATAGAATAAGAATGTAAATTTAATTGATTTTTATCATAAAAGTTTTGATCGCTAATTATATCTTTTATATTGTTATCTAAATACTTTAAATCTAGTCTTTTATTTTTATGAAAATTTTTATTTATAAAAAAGGTTTCACCTGTTCCTGTCATTAAAATAAAATTATCTTTATATTTATCAAAATAAAATCCAGGCTTTTTAGTCAAATAATAGTTTGACAACGGAAGACTATAATGAAAAATATTTTCGTTTTCAGAAATTACAGAAATAGTAGGATGAGATATATATTCGACATTATTTTTTAAATCATTTATGATAAATTGATTAACTTTTTCTTGAAGTATTGAGATTTCTCTGTTTGCTTTTCTGAGGGCCAAATACTGTTTTTCATTAGTTTTTTTTAGCCCAGGTATTAAAAAAATAGTTTCTTTAATTTTTGCTTTAAAACTTAGTGAGAATAGATTTTTAAAATCTCTAATTAATTTTGAATCTGTTTCAGATTTATACAAAATTATTAATATTAGGAAAAAAATTGTTAGAATACCAATGCTGTAAATAAAAATTTTCTTTATCACTTCAAACTTTTTCTTATTAAAAATTTAATTATATTATTTAATATTATAAATATTTAATATTTAATATAAATTATACTTATAGAAAAAATTTAAATATGACACAAATTAATTGTCTCTCATGTGATTCTACTAATTTAATTCTAGAAGATAATTATAAGCAAAATATTGATTTTGATCAAAATTATTTAGGAGATATGAAAATTTATAGTTGTGAGGATTGTTATTTAACTTTCGCGCATCCAATGCCATCTGATGAAATTTTGAGTCGATATTATAGCAATGTATATAGATCAGCAGGTAGAGACCTGTATGAAAGTAATAAAAATTTTAATGAAATGAATTTGATGACTAAAATTAGAAATTATGAATATTTCTCTTATTTATCAACTTTTAAAGATCTCGATAATATAAAAAACTATTTTGATTTTGGTTCTCACTCAGGAGATTTTGGGTTCTTATTAAAAAAAAAATTTAAAAAAATTAATCTAAATGCTTGTGAAAAAGATCATTCTTCACAAAAGATTTTAAATGATAGAGGATATAAAAATTTTTTATCATTAGATGATATTGACATAAAATTTGATTTAATTACGTGTTTTCATTCTTTGGAGCATCTTAATAATCTAAATATTTTCACTAAACTTTCTCAACTACTGAATCAAGATGGTGTTATTTTTTTTGAAGTTCCCAATTGTCCATTTAAAAAATTTTATAAATATAGACCCTATGATGCTCCACATTTATTGTTTTTTAACAAAGAGAGCATTACTAATATTTCTAAAAAAAATAATTTAAAAGTTGAAAACTTAACCACCACATCCATAAATTTTAAGGAGGCGTTCAAAAATATGCAAGATAGTAAAAATATATTTAAAAATTGGAAACCAGGAAAAAAGTTTAATAAAAAAAATTCTATAATTAAAAATATGTTAAAAAAAATAATTCCCAATTTATTATTAGATGCAAGGTCTACATACAACTTGGGTAAAAAATTTAGTAATCCAGATTCATATTTCCACAACAATTCAGATCAATGGTTGATGCGAGGTATACTGAAAAAAAATTCAACCTAGAATAATTTTGAATTAATTTATATATGTTACAAAATCAAAATATTATACATATTGGACTTCCAAAATGTGGTTCAACATTTTTACAAAAAAAAATTTTTAAAAATATAAAAGATTCTAAATTTCAATATTATGAAAACTTTGATGATATTAAACATAATATAAATGATTTCTCAAAAAATCTTATAAATAAAGCAAATCACGCTAGTATTTCTTTTTCTAAAAAAAATCTAGTCATAAGCAATGAAAGACTATCTGGTTTTTGTCCTAGTAATTATTATTATAATGCAGATCAAAATCTTAAGTTTTTCACAAAAAATAATCATATTATTATAGTAATTAGAAAACCAACAGAGTTCATTTCATCTTGTTATGTAAATATGATTCATACAAATAATATATTTTTAGACCCTGAACAGTATTTTAAAAATGATGATTATTCTTTTTCAAAAAATAAAAAATTTTTTATTAAAAAATTTAATTTGAATTATTTTGACTATAATAAATTAATTCAAGCATATAAATCAAAATTTAACAATGTATCAGTAATAAAATTTGAAAATTTATTTGATGAATTAAATTTTTTTGAAAAAATAAATATAAATGAGATTAAAATAGAAAAAAAATTTTTTTCAAACAATAAAGAAAATATATCTCCTGGAATATTTTATGTAAATTCAATGAAATTTACATTTAATTTAATTTCCTTTTTTTTTAAATATACAAGATTAGCAAAAGTAATTGAAATTATTTTTAAAAAAAATTTTTATGGTGACACACTTCCTATTGAATACAGATTGTCATCTTTCGTTGTACGTAAATTTAGATTGAATAAATTATATTATTTTATTAGTACCAATATACTTAAGAAAAAATATTCTATTGAATTTAAAGATAAAAATTTCCAAGAAAAAATGAAGTCTTTAGAAGAAGAGTATGCAAATTTGCCACCTGTTATAAATTATTAAAAAAATTTTATTTTTTTATATGATTAACGCTTAAATGATCATTTTTCATTATATCTTTCAAAAGAAATTTATTTTTTAAGTTTATATTTATATTTATTGAGTCAGTGTAGCTAGGCCTTATAACTTTAAAATATTTTCTTTTAAGTTTTGTACCTTTTTTTAAATTGTTTTTTGCTACCAATGATCTTTTGGAATTAAGCAAAAAGTTTTTTTCACAGTTTTGAAGTTTTTTTATCCCATCACCCAAAATCATTTGTGTTTCATCCATTTTATTTCTAAGGATTTTAAAATTTTTTGGATTTAATGAAACTTTATGATCTATAAAATTTGAAAATGTATTACTTAAAGTAAAATGTTTTTCAAATATTTTAACACCCATAAATGCTGCATAAATACAGCTTTCATAACTTATAGTATGATCCGATAGTCCTATTTCGCAATCAAATTTTTTTTGCATTGCTCTGATAGCCAATAAGTTTGTATCAATTATTTTTGCTGGGTATGAACTTGTACAGTGTAAAAGAGAAAATTTATTTTTAATAAATGAATTACCTTTGATAAATTTAATATATTTATAAATTTTATTTGTAAGTTTCATATCTGCAAAGCCTGTGGAAATTATTAAAGACTTACATTTTTTTGAAGATTCTTTTATTAATTCAAAGTTATCATTATCACCAGACGCAATTTTTACAGCATCTGAAATCTCAGATATAAACTTTGCGCTTTTTAAATCTAATGGGGTGGAAATAAATTTTAGCCCCAACTTATGAGATAATTTTTTTAAATTGTAAAATTGATTAAAGGATAATTGGAATTTACTTAATCTTGAATATCTCTCTTCTTGTTTTAAATGAATATAGTCTTCGACCAAATAAGTTTGAAACTTTACCGCGTCTGCACCAGAATTTTTAGCTTTTTTTACCAATTTTATTGCATTGCTGATTGACCCTTCATGATTATTACCGATTTCAGCAATTAAAAAAATTTTTTTTTTACCTAATAATTTCATGAGAGTAGGTCATTAAAGATAATTTTTAATAGTACTAAATTTTTTTTTAGGGTATTTTTTGACATACTTTTTTTGTGTTGTCTATAAAAATACATATAGTTATTTAAATGCTTAATTTTTAAATTTTCTATCTTTAAAATTTTTATCCAAAAATATACATCATCTTTAAATTTATTACTCTCATTATAACCTCCAATTGTTTGCCATAATTTTTTTTTGTATAAGTTTCCACTTCCAATTGGATGAAAAAAGAATTTTAAAAAATTTGTTTTAATTACCTGTTTTTTTTTGTTAATTTTGTTTTTATTAAATAAACAGACATTTCCTAAAATAAAATCGCAATTAATCCAGTGTCTAACGAATTCTTTAATCATATTTTGACTTATATAATCATCTGCATCAATTTTTAATAACCATTCTGTTTTTACAGTTCTGATTGCATAATTAAGTGTTTTAGAAAGATTTTTATATTTTACTTTTAGACTTCTGATTTTTTTATTACTTTTTTTTAATTTTTCAATTAATTTTAAACTCTTATCTGTACTAGAGTCGTCTATGATTATAATTTCTATAACTCTGGTCAAATCATTTTTTAATACACTTGAAAGACATTTCTTTAAATACATGCCATAATTATGATTTACAATTATTATAGTTAGATGGTTTTTAATAAGCACAATTAGAAAAGTTATATCATATAAAGTTTGAATTCGTTCTCAAATTTGATAAAAGCTCGATATGAAAATTATAGTTTTAGGAGGAGATGGCTATCTAGGTTGGCCAACAGCTTGTTATTTTTCTAAAAGAGGGCATGATGTTTTGTCTCTAGATAACTTCTCAAAAAAAAAGATTGAAAACGAGAACGGTGTAAATTCTTTACTTTCAACTTTAACAATTCAGCAAAAAATCAATATATGGAATAAAAATAACACTAAAAAAATCAATTTTGAAACTTGCGATTTACTAAATCATAGATCGATCTATAAAAAACTAGAGGAATTTAAACCTGATGCGATAATTCATTATGCAGAACAACCCTCTGCTCCATATTCTATGAAAGATAGATCTAGCGCATATTTTACACAAATGAATAATGTAATGGGAAATTTGAATTTATTGTTTGGGATTAGAAAATATTGTCCTGATGCCCATTTGGTTAAACTTGGGACAATGGGAGAGTACGGAACCCCAAATATTGATATTGAGGAGGGATGGTTAGAAATAAAGCACAATGGTAGATCAGATAAACTTTTATTTCCCAAAAAACCAGGTAGTTTTTATCATTTATCAAAAGTACATGATACAAATAACATTGAATTTGCTTGTAGATTATGGAATCTGAAATGTACTGATCTTAATCAAGGAGTGGTTTATGGATGTGATACAGAGGAACTGAAAGAATATCCTGATAACATGGGGGTATCATTTCATTATGATGATATTTTTGGAACAGTAATAAATAGATTTATATCTCAATCAGTGACAAGTAAAAAATTGACTGTCTACGGAGAGGGAAATCAGAAGAGAGCTTTTCTAAATATTAATGATACTCTTAAGTGTATCGAATTAAGTGTTAATAATCCTGCTGAAACTGGTGAATTTAGAGTATTTAATCAATATACAGAAACATTTTCTATTAAAGAACTCTCAAAAATTGTTCAATTAGCAGCTTCTGATTTGGGAAGAGAGATTGAAATCATAAATCTTGAAAATCCAAGATTGGAAGATGCTGAACATTATTATAATCCAAAAAATTCTGGATTAATTTCTTTAGGGTTAAAACCAATAAAGTTCGAGAATGAATTAGTTAAATCTATGATCCTAAAATTAGATAAACATTCAAAAAAGATTGATACAAAAAAATTTTTACCCAGTTTAAAATGGAAAAACTAATATTTTTTTTTGTACTGTATTATTTTTTTTAAAAATAGTTTCTGACAAAGTTTACTAATTTCTTCAAGATTTTTTTTTAAAATAATACTAATTTCGAATATGCTTCTATTACCATCGCAGTAAGCAATAAAATTTTTAAGTGTCTTATTTTTTCCATCATTTTTTTTACTGATGGTTGATATTAAAGATCTTTTTCCTAAATTAGGTTCACAGATAAAATTACTTATTGGAAAAATATCACTATTTTCACATGCATCTACAATTCTTTTTAAAGTATTGAAGGAATCAAACAAACCTTTGCTACTTATAAAGCTAAGGTTGTCTAAGCTAGTGTGGTACTCTTTAAAAGTGTGATATTTTGATTTTGCAAATCCTGTTATTGGTAAATTTACTCTTGGTGAACAATATTGTCTCTCATCTGAACCTCTATCTAAAAAAGAATATTTTTTTACTTTTTTATGATTAATAAGAGAAGCCTCAAGAGCATAATCTGATAAAAAATTTTTGTTTGGAGAATTAATAATTGAATAGTTTTTGTCATCGCCCAAACAGCTTAGTGTAAATCCAAATATAACATTTTTTTTTAAAGTTTTTATTCTTTTAGATATGTATGAAATTGATCCAATAGTTTCAGGCAAAAATACAAATCGATATGAATATTTAGTTTTTTTAAAGTTTTCTTTTATATATTTTATTAAAAAAGCCTGAACTGCTACAGAAGATATATTGTCGTTAGCCATAGATGGATGACAAATATATGTTGAAAAAAAAATTTCTTTTTTTGATTTACCTCTAATTAATATTTCAGAAATATTTAAATGTTCTTTTTTAAATTGACTATCAATATTTACATAAAATTTACTACCTTTAAAATTTCTTAATTGATTTTTTGATACACAAAATCCCCATCTTTTTCTATAATAAGATGCCACATAAGGTATTGCATGTTTTGAATTATCTGTAAAAATTTTTTTCAAAAGATCTTTTTTACTCATCCAACCTTTAATCGAGTGAGAATATTGTAATACATGTAAATTGTTTCTTTTTACATCAATAATTTTTTTTCCTTTAATATTTTTAATATAAGCATTATTCAAAATCCATTTATATGGAATGATCCAATCATATACTTTAGATCCACATTTGAACTTTATCTTATTAAATTTTATTTTTAGGTTTTTGCTAATATATTTTAAACTTTTTTCATTCTCATCAGTTATTAAAGATCTATGAAGTGGAAAAAGATCTTTAACTAACTTGAATAAATTATTTTTATTTATTTGCATATAATTTATATTTTGGTTTCCAAATAATTATTTTTTCATTGAGTAGTATATTACTTAAAAATTTTCTATTTAATATTTTTAGATCAATTTTGTCCTCTTTATTTAGTTTCTCAAGATGAGACAAAAAAGTTTTGTTATAATCACAATTATTGAAATATTTTTTTGACATTTTTTCAAGAACATTTTTTGGTTTGTTAATATATGTAGCCTCAAAATGAATAACTGCTTTAGGTTTTTTTTTTATAATTTCTTTAAAAAAACTAATTTTTAGATTTGGTACACACATTAAGGCGTTAACAGTAAATATTACTGACTTTGATTTTAAATTATTTAAATCTTCTACTTTAAGCAAATCAATTTTATGAGTTTTTATTTTATAATTATTTTTCTTTGAAATTTTATTTATAATTCTCAAACCTACTTCATTAAAATCACAAGCATAAAATTTTTTAAAATCTTTGAATTTAAATAAAATTAAAGAGAAAATTATTCTACCAAATCCAGATCCTAATTCATAAATATTTGTATGTTTATCGGAGTACTTTTTGAGTATTTTTTTAATTTCATGAACATTGCTTTTAAAATAATCAACATTTTTTAATTTTTTAAAATTTGAATTATTTAAAAAATATCCATTTCTATTATAATTTTTAAAATAAAGTGAGATATCATTTATAATAAACTTTTTTAAAGAAAAAAATTTTTCAGCCTCCAAAAATTTTTTCTGATATTCAATTTTATTATTTTTTTTATTTCTTTTTAAAATTTTTTTTCTTTTTAAAAAATATTTCTCTCTAATAAGGTTTAAATTATACCGATTCATGTTTTATATTATTGAAAGAAGAGTTTATTAGTTTCTTTATAAAATTCTTCTGCAGATTCAATTACATTTTCTTTTTTATAATTAATTTTATAATTAAATTTTTTTAAATAATCATAAAAATAAAATTCAATTGCTTTAATTTCATTTACACTAATTGTTTTTTTATATTTGTTTATATTAATCTTTGCTAATTTTGTTTTTTTTTCTCCAATAAAATTATTACTTTTCCAATTAAAATTGAGAAAAGTTGTATTTAAATTAATGTGTTTTTTTAGTCCTAAAAACTTTTGTATTTTTTTGAGTTCCCTTTTTTGATCAAAAATTAAATCTTCATATTTTATAATAAGATAATTTTTTTTACCTAATAATTTTTCATTCAGAATTGCAAATTTAAAGGAATTTAAAACTCTAAATACTAAGCTAAACATAAGATGGTTTAAACTTTTTGAGTTTTTATTATATCTTGTTTTCCATCCTGATTTAAGTGATGCCCAATTATCCCTTGGATCTCTTATGATGTGAATGAATTTCGAATTTTTAAAGCTTTTTTTTATTGTTTGTGCATAAATTTCTGTAGAAGATGTTTTTTCAACCCAAATTTTAGCGCTCATTCTATCAAATGTTTTTGCAAAGTAATGTGCTCTAATTTTTAAAATTTTCGTAAAATTGTCATTTTTTTTAATTAAATTTACATAATTAGAAAAAATATAATATTTTTTAATTAATTTATTTTTATATTTATCATCTATGTGTAAGTTTTTAATTTCTTTTAAAATTTTTTGATTACAACTTTTCAAAGCTGCTTTTTTTTTGCTCAAAGATGAGTCTATAAGATATGGGTAATATAAATAAAAAAAACCATTATCACCAGGTATGGTCATACATTCTTGATTGTTATCAAGTAAGTTAACAAGTAATGTTGTTCCACCTTTTCTATGTCCGCAAATAAAAACAGGGCGATCTAAAAAAGAGATTTTATTCATTAGAATACTAAAATATTTACTATATATACAAATTTGAAATTATATCGAAATGAAAAATATTGCATTAATTGAAGCTAGATATGACTCTACCAGGTTAAAAGGTAAAGTACTACTGAATTTAAATCATAATTTTAAAACAATAGATTTTGTAATTCAGAATTTATTAGCTAGCAAAAAGTTAAACAATTCAAACATATATCTACTAACTTCAAAAAAAAAATCTAATCATAAAATAATTAAATACGTTTGTACAAAATATAAAATTGGAATTTATCGTGGAGCAGAAGAAAATGTGTATTTAAGGATTTATAATTTCATAAAAAATAAAAAGATAGATAATTTAATAAGGGTGACAAGTGACAACCCTTTAATAGATCCTATGATAGTTGATAGATTTATAGGTACTTTTGAAAGAAGTAAAGTTGATTATATGTCAATAAGATCTATGGAGCATACAAAAAATTGGAACGAAAAGAGCGATTTTCCAGAGGGCATATCGCTAGAAGTTTTTAAAAAAAAAGGTTTTTTAAATTTAAAAAATAAAATTAATAAAAAAAACTATTCATATCCAACTTGGTATTTTTACAATTCAACTAAAAATAATTTTTTAAAAAAAAAATTTGAAATTTTTGGCAAATATAAAAAAATTAATAAAAAAATGAGAGTTACATTAGATACAAGAAAAGATTTTGATTTTTTAAAAAAAATAATAAATTTTTATAATTTAACACCAGGCAAAAATAATATTTTAAAAATAATAAATTTTGGGTCTACGAAGAAAAATTTTTTAATTAATATAAATAAAAACAAAAAAATTGCTCATAAAATTATAAATTCATAGTTTTAAAACATTGGAGTAAGGTATAAATTTTGTAAATTGCTTTTTATTTAATAACGAATAAGTTTTTATGGAATTTTTACTTGCCAAGTAAAGAGCATAACTTCTTAAACCTACAACTATTTTGGATTTTGATAAAACATATTCTATTCCCCTATTTTTAATAATATCATAATTTTTAAAATTTAGATGTTTCATAATTTT
>CEQY01092296.1_pt1 | contig 10645 bp, 12 predicted proteins | sample 361391 | NCBI WGS metagenome assembly CEQY01 (sample SAMEA2621075, study PRJEB7988) | marine metagenome | isolation source: saline water (ENVO:00002010), including
ATGAATAGTTTTTACTTCATTAAAATAAGTATTATATAATGAAAATAAAGTTCTATATTTTGTATAATAAGTAGCATTAACATTCATTTTATTCATTGCTTCTTTAACTATAGTATATAAATCAATATGTAAACAATAAATTAGTTTATCTCTCTCAATAATTTCTTCAATTCCATTATTTTTTTTTTCATATATAATAATTTTCCCATTTTTTAATTTAAACTTATATAAATCTTTTAAAAGGTCAATTAAAAATGCAGATTTTTGTAAATCAAAATTTAAATTATAATTTGATATATTAAAACCCTCCCTGCGCATGCTGAGGCTCACGGGATTCTTTAATTTCATCATACTCAGAATCACTCGAGAATAGGTCGTCGTCGCTTATTGTAAGTAAATTTTTAATTATAATATTATAATTAAAATATTAATAAATATATTAATCAATTTTATTCAAAACTATACAATTGCCAATTAATTTCTGTAATATCTTTATTTGTTTTTACTACAATACCTGTAGCATCTAAAACATTTGGTTTACCATCATTATCATTGACTATAAATTCTTTTAGTAAATCTTTAAAATCTTCGATAGATAATTGATTAAATAGTTGCTCAATATCTTGAATAGTATTTCTTTCGGGAACAACTACCCATTTATAATCATCTCCATCTTGAAATTTAATAATGTATTTGTTCATTGTTATTTTAAACTTTAATAATATTAAAATTAATATAAATTATAAATAAATCAATTTTATTTTTTAAACTTAAAAAATTTAAATAATTCTTTTTTTCCTTTTTTATTAGTTTTTGTATTAATTAATCTTCTTCTAATTCTAATACCTAATACTTCACCTCTTGATTTTTTAAATTTAGTTTTTAATAATTTTATAAATTTTTTCGGTTGAATATTTGATGGTTCTTTAACAATAGCAATTGTAGAATGTGGTATAGCACCATTAATTTTATCATCAGTTTTTTCCCACGTAACAAAATCATATTTACTTAATATAGACATAAATTTTTTAACAAAATTATTTCCAGTTTTATATCTATTTACATCTGCAAATATAACAAATTGATTAGAATTATTAAAAGTTTTTATATTATTAATTTTAACATTAAAAGTTTTTTGTTTATTAGTTAGTTCTTTTAATTCATCAAATAATTTTGTTTTTTCATTTTCTACTATAAACCAATATTTTAATGTTATATGTACAACATTTTTTTTATTTTTATAATTATTATATATTTCTGAGTATATATTATCATATTCACTTGATATTTTAGCTAATTCTATTATATGTTTTTTTAATTCTCCACCGATAGGTATGTCAATTATGTATTCATACATAATATTTATTATATTATTATATTATAATAATATTATAATAAGATTTTAGTAAATAAATAAATCAATTTTTAAAATAAATTTTGATAGACATTTAAATTATCAAACCAATCATCAAATGTTATAAATGTATATTTTTTTTTATCATAATTTATAATTTTATCTTCATTTAATTGTCTATCCAATCCATTGCTTCCTCCATCATTCCTGTAAAATAATTTACCAGTTAATAAATCACACGATAATACTTTAATCCATCCCATTCCACAATATTGAAATGCAATATCAAAAATAACAAATTGTTTTTTTTTTCTTTTTTCTTCATACAAATATAATGCTTTATTTAAAGAAATTATAGTCCAAGATTTAACAGTTATTTCAACACTTGGATTTCCAATAATTTTATATAGTAATTTTATATCATTATTTAAGGTATCTGGTATAATAGGTAAAGGTTTATTATCCTGTTTAAATTTTAAATTTGTATTAGTTGTCATAAAAGGTTGTTCTAAACTATTATAATTTTCAATTGACAATTTTCCATTTTTTTCTAAGAATTCTAATTTTTGTTTTAAATTTCGTGTTAAATAGTGAATATGTTCTTCACTCATTGTAAAAAGTTTATTTACTATATAATTATACAATAAATAAATATACTTATATATCAATTTTTTTTTTATTATAATGTAAAAAATACTCTTGTATAATTTTATATATAATTATATTTATTAAAATACCTTTTTTATAACTATTTAATATTGGAAAATAATTTATTACATATAATCCAAGACATATTTCTAAAAAAAAATTAGGAAAATAAAATAAATATTGTCTATTATTAGTTACTAAAAAAAAATATGTACCAATTAATCTATAAATTAATAATAATAGTAAATAATAATATTGATAAGATAAATTATTATTATTAAATAAATAAATTGATAGTAATACATAACTTATACTATCTGTTATTTTATCAAACTTTTGATAAGTTATACTATTACAATCTATCCAATTTATAAATAAACGAGAAATGTCACAATCTATTAAATCTGTTAACATAATTAATATTATTTTTGCAAATATTGGAATTTTTACTAAATATAAAATAATTAATGTAGTTATTATTCTTATTAATTCAGAAATTAAAAGTTTTTGTTTTAATGTTAAAATCATATATTATTATATATGATTTTTATTAAAAAAATAAAAAATTTTATATAAATTAAATATCTAACCAAAATTCTGCTCGAAAATAACCTTTATTTTCATATGATGTTATTTTAAATTTTAAAAATGATGGTAATAATTGATACTTAATCATTAAATTTATTAATAAAATACATGAATGACAAGGACCTTGATAATCAGGAATTATTTCCATCCATTTTTCTCTAAAGTCTCCTTTATGAAATAAAGTTCTATCATAATATGGATTATTTCTAAAATCAGTATAATAATATGTCCAACTTTTATAACCATGTTCTATTTTATGTTGAAGATTTGGTAAAATAAACTCTTTATATTTTATCATATATTCATAAATTATTTGTTTTAAATAATTATTTAATTCTAATCCAATTTCATCAATATGTGTAGCATCAAAAAAATTAACTGGATTTTTAGTATATCTATTTTTAAAACTTGTTATAAATGTATTAAGTATTAAGTCATCTACTGAAATAAGCGATTGTTCTTGAAAATCCATAGTAGATAGTTGTTTTTAAGTTAATATTTATATATAATTATATATAAATTATAATATATTCAGTTTTTTCTATTCATAACAAGAATTTATTATATTAAACCATGTATATGCGGTGTTTCCTGTAAATTTAGAATAATCACGATTTATTGAAAAAAATAAAATACCTTTTTTTATATTTTTATTAAAATTTAATAAATGTTTAATCATTTCATTTGGTGTTTTATTTTTATCTTTATCTTTTTTAAAACCAGCTTTGATACATATAAATATATCATTTGAATTATAAAATTTTTTATAAGTATTATATAAACTATCATATTCTTCAATATTATCATAATAAGCAATTAAATTAATATAATTAAAATATTGTTTAGTTTTATTTAATATTGCCTTATCATTATTAATATTACCAGTATGACATGTATATGATAAAATTTTATTATGTTTTTTAAATTCAATAGTACTATTTAAGATTTTTATCAAATTAATAAAAGTTTCTTTATATTTACTATCTTGCATATTTGATTCAGCATCAATATCAATACCATCTAACTTCCATACATCTAAAAAAGTTTTTAATCTTTTAGCAAATACAATTAAATTTATTTCACTCCAATTGGTTGAAATATTATCTACAATAGATATAACTATTTTAACTTTTGGATTATTAAGTTTTGCTTCAATTATCCATGATTTAATAGTTTCTTCATCATATTTACAACATAAATAATCAGTTGCTATACTAGAATTATCATCGGGGCTAATAAAAGAAATAGTTATAATATCAGCACTATCTGGACAATTGTTTAGTGTTATCTCAGAATCTAAATAACCTTCCCAATAACAATTTATCATATATAATATTTACTATTATTTAATAATTAAATTTTTTTTAATAGTTTGTCTTTCTGTACCATCATTAAATTTAATTGTATAAAATGTCTCATCTACATCAATATGTTCTTTTAGTATTTCTACAGGATATACATTATTACTTTTTATATAAATACATTTCGCATTTTCTAAATCTAAATATTTTTTTTTATATTTAAAATATAAAAATTTATAATCACTCATATATAATATTATTTATTAAAAATTTAATTTTGTAACATTTTATCTATTGATTGTAATTGATTATGTTGTAAAATATAATCTAATTCATTTGAATATACTAAATATTTGTTTAATTCAGATGAATTATAGAATTCTACTCTTCTTGTTTTATGTTTTTTAATAAAAAGAAAAAATCTACTATCTCCAATATTTCTTAAAAAGACAATAATTTTTTTTTTATTCTTAAATTTTCTATAATAAGGATTATGATTAAATAGCCATATCAGTTCTCTTCTAAATATATATGGATTAGTAATATTATTACGACTATTAAATTGATTCCACCAATCATTCATAAAATTATTTCTTAAATTATAATAATTATAATGTATAGGACCTTTATTATATAAATCATTAGTTAATAAATCTGTTAAATATTGGGTATTAATTTGGATACATAGAACTAATATATGTCTCAATAATTCTATATCAGTAATAAATTTTTTAAAAATTATTAAATAAAGCTTTGGTATTATTTGATATATAAATAATTTTTTTTGTGATTTTATATATTTATAGGGTACTAAAAGTTTATAGCTAACATCTACTGTATGTGACGGCATGATGTTGACAACTACAGCAAAAAATATTTAATTATATATTTATAATATTATAATTTTCAAATTTTTTTTTTATGTAAATAATATAAATAGTACTTAATATTTATATTACTACGATGTTTTATAGATAATGCGTAAGCTAATGCCATAATATATATATATATTATTATTTATCTATATCTAGGTTCTTTGTATTTCATTTCTAATTTATCAAAAATATCTTTTTCAGAATTAACTTTAATTAACTTTTTATTTTTATATAATCCATATTCATTTAATTTATATCCTAATTTTTTTGCAATTTGTCTCATTTCTTGATTTAGTTGATAAGAACCAGTAAAATATAATAACGCAGAATAATATGATTGGAAGGGTACAAAGCGTATATCTATTCTTCGTACTTCTTTATTTTTTAATTTACAAAATCCCATATATTTTGTTTTAGATTTATCTGATGTTAAATCATCTACTATAATTTTATTTTTTTTTAATATTTTAATAAATATATTTAAATAATTTTTTTTTAATTGTTTATTTGTTTTAATATTTTTATGTGATATTAAAATATCTATATCATTTGATGTTTTATTTTGTCGTCTATATGAACCAGCTATTATAACAATTAAATTTTTATCTATTTTTTTACCTATTTTTAAAAATATTTTATTATAAATATCTATTTCTTTTCTTGGTATATTTTCTTTTACAATTCCATAATATTTTAATCCCATTAAAATTTTATCATTTAATTTAATTTTTTCTTGTTTATGTTTTTTTTTTAAATCATTTATAGATTTAATATTATATTTTTTTATTAATTCTAATGCTTTTTTTTCTCCAATATTAATAATTTTTTGCAATTCTTCTAAAACTGTTTCATCTTCTTCTTTCACTTTAAAATTTTTTATTTCTTTTAAAGTTTTGGTTTTTAATATTTCATTAATTCTAGAAATTATACCTTTACCAATACCTCTAACATCTTTTAATTCTTCACCATTTTTTATTTCTGTAGGATGATTTTTAATAATTCTTAAAGCATTTTTAAATATTCTTACTTTATATTTAAAATGATCTACATCACTATATTTAAATTCAATAAACTTTATTAATTTTATAAAATTATCTACTAATAATTTATTATTTATATTTGATAATTTTATTTTTTCAGGCATATATATATAATGAATAAAAATGTTGATTATATAAAATATATAAAACAAAAAAAAAAATATATAAAATTAAAAAATCAATTAGGAGGAAATGTAAATAAAGTATTAATAACTGTTCCTCATGCAAAATGTTGTGGTTCGGATGATGTTGGTTGTGATAGAATATCTGGTTTAACTTTTAGAAAATTTGCACAGTATGTTAATTCTCATCCAAATTATACTGTTCCATTAGTATGGTATGGCGATGAATGTAGGCATCATTATGATTTAAATAGAAAATTAAAAACACAGATAAATTATCCTAATTTTGAAGATCATTTATTTGTTTTAGATTATCATTCATGTGATCCTAGATGTACAGCTCCATATTTTTTAATAACAGAATCTCAATTAAAATTATGTCATTATAATAATTTACAAGAATTAGTAGATGATTTAGAAATAGATATTCCTATTAAATTTGGTAGTCATGAAAATTTTATTATGGAAGAATGTTCTAGATTAGGTATTATTTGTATATTAGTAGAAGCATCTGATTCATCTGATACTCACTTACAAAAATTAGCATCAACATCAATACAAATTATTAATCAAATGCATAATCATCGTAATACACATACTCCAAAAAATCCTATTATAATATCTACTTGGGATTTTTCTAAACAAGCAAATGAAAAAGTATCACAACAATTAGAACAAGGTAAATCTAGTGTAGAAGCAGTAGTTCAAGGTATAAAAGAAATTGAAGCAACTGCAAAACAATCATATAATGTTGGTAGAAACGGAAGTCCTAATTTAGCAGGAGTTGTTCAATTAGATGCCGCAATTATGAATGGAAAAACAAATCAGATTGGTTGCGTAGCTGCTGTTGAAAAGGTTAAACATCCTATTGAATTGGCAAAATTAGTTATGGAAAATACACCACATCATTTAATTGTTGGAAAAGGTGCTGAATTATTAGCTATGAAACATAATTTAGAATTAGATACTAATTCAGTAGATGATGATGAAAAATATAAAAAATGGTTAGCTACACAAACTACAGTTAAAAAACAAGTAGGACATGATACAGTTGCATTAATTTTATTAGATACTAATGGTTATTTTTATATTGGAAATTCAACTAGTGGAATAAATAATAAATATCCAGGTAGAGTTGGTGATGTACCTTTAATTGGTTCTGGTTTTTATATTGATAATAAAGTAGGAGCTGCTGCTGCAACAGGTTTAGGTGAAAATATTATGAAACATGTAGCTTGTTTCCAAGTTGTTGAAAATATGAGTAATGGTATGAATCCAATGGATGCTTGTAAAACAGTTATTAATAAAATAATAAAAAAAGAAAATAATTTAAATATTCAAGTAAATTTAATAGCTATAAATAAAAAAGGTGAAATTGGTTATTTTGGAGATGAACAATTTAAAGTAGCTATTACTAAAAATAAAATAACATCAATAAATTAATATTTTAATTTAATTATTGTTATAAATAATGGTATAATAACACATATTCCACAATAATAATTTACATTATCTATTTTATTAGTATTATTATCTAAATCTTTAATCATATAATTTTTTACTAATTTATAACCTTTTTTTTTATAATATTCTGTTACACCAATTCCTGAAATAACAGATATTTTTTTACAATTATTTAATTTTGCTAATTCTTCTGCTTTATTCATTAACATGGTGCCAAATCCTTGATGCTGAACTTCATTTGTATTTTTAGTATTATGTGGAACAATATTACCATATACATGTAATTCACGAATCATTGCACAATCTATTAGTTCTTTATGTATTAAATCCTCATTATTTTCTTTACAATTGATTCTTAATCTTAAAAATCCATATAAATAATTTGTTTCAGGACAATAACATTTTATAAAATATGAATAAGTTGATTTTATATCATTCATTTGCATAACAGTTATTTCCGCTTTTGTTAAATCTGTTTTTCTATTTTTTACTTCTCTGCATCGGATACATTTACATTCTTGATTATTTTTTTTTAATCTTTTTTGTAAAACATCTCTTAAATGAACACATTCATTTCCTCCAAGTATATTTATATTTGGTATATCTCTAATAATTCTATTAAGTCTAATCCATTCAAACATATTTGTTTTTACAAATAATAATAATTTTATTAATAATTCTGTATCTTCTGAGTATGGTTTATATTCACCTGTATCATACCATTCTTTTATTTGTGTCCAATCTAATGTTGAACAAGGATATATTTTCCATTGGTCTGCTTGATATTCTGGATTATCTAAATGAAAGACTCTATAATTATCATTTATTTTTATTTCTTTATGACTTAAAATATCTTTAAACATTTTATAATCTAATTCATAACTACTACCTGGTAAATCAGGCATTAAATGTATATCTACTTTAAAACCATTATGTTTTGCTAATGCTAATGCTTTAATTGTATGATTATTTGTACAACCTCTATTAATTTTTTTTAAAACACTATCATCTATATGTTGAACACCTATTTGAATTCTAGTAACATAATAAGTTCTTAATCTTTTTAATTCTCTTTTTGTAATACAATCAGGACGTGTTTCAATTGTTAATCCTATAACTCTACATTCTGATATGGCATTTAATTCTATTTCTTTTTCTAAAGAATATTTTTCACGATGTTCTAATTTAGTAAAAATATTACAAGCATAATATAAATCTCTTATAAATTCTTGTTGATATAATACTGGATAATGACTCCATGTTCCACCTAAAATAAATACTTCTAATTTATCTATTTTATGACCAATGTTTTGTAAGCTTAACATTCTATCCCACATTTGAGCAACTGCTTCATAATTATTTTTATTTGCTCTTAATACTGCTGGTTCAGTTGATAAATAACTTCGTGGTTGAGCAATTTTTACTCCAATTACTTCATCTTCTAAATTAAAAATACATTTATCTTGTAAAGTTATTATAAAAAGTTTCTCTGTTTTTTTGGTAACATTATTTTTAATAACATTATATTCTTTATTTTTATAAATGATATAATTTATAACACGAATTATTTGTAAGTTATCATCAGTATATACTGTAATATTATTATCATTTATTTCTTTGATAATTAATTTTAATCTAATTTCAGGTTCATTTGGACAATATGCACAATCTTTTCCACAACTAAATGATTGGATAATTTTTTTACCATTTTCATCAGTATATTCTGGGTATGGACTTGTTAATACAGTAATATTAACAATACCCGATCTAGAACGAACTTTTTTTTTTGTTAAATTATTAATATAATTATTATGTAATATTTGTTGTTTAGCTAACAAATTAAAATATACTTTTCGAATCTCTTTAACACTTGGTGTTAATTTATATTTTTTTCTTAATTTTATATAAATTTTTTCATAAGTTTCTTCACTTAATTTATGCGTAGCTAAATCTGATACAAAATTTTCTAATTGCAGAACACATCCAATCTCTTCTATATCTGTCATTTTAATGTAATAAAATAATATACTTATACCATAATAATAATAATTTTTCAATTTTTAAATATAAATAAATAATTATTAATAATAATATAAATGGCTAAATGTGTAAAAAAACCTTATCGTAAAGCAACTATACCAAAAGCAATTAGAGAACAAGTATGGTTACAAACTTTTGGAAAAGTATATGAAAATAAATGTTATATATCTTGGTGTAAAAATATGATATCTGTATTTGATTTTCATGTAGGTCATGATCAACCTGAATCAAAAGGAGGAACACATGATGTTAATAATTTAAAACCAATATGTGCAAGATGTAACTTATCAATGAGTGATAATTATACAATTGAAGAATGGAACAAATTAACTAAACAAAAAAAAAAATCTAAACAAAATCTATTTAAGTGCTGGTAAAAAGTTGATAATTATATATATTAATATGATAATTCTATATATTATATTATTATTTAATTATTAATCAATTAAAAATGGCATGTGAATTAGAGTCTATGAAAAAAGATGAGTTAATTGATACCTGTAAAAAAGAAGGAATTAAAGGATATAGTACTCAAAATAAAGATGGTATTATTGAATTAATTTTAAATTCTCGTAATACAGAATTTCAAAAAATTAAAATTAAAACTGTCAAACATACTAAATTAACACTTGAAGAACATACACTAAAGGTTTTGCGCGAATTAGCAAAAGAATTAGGATTAAAAACATCTGGTACTAAAGAAAATATTATTAAAGAAATTTTAAATAAAAAACAAAAATTTGAAAAAGAAATTACTATTATTAATGAACAGATAGAATCAAATCTAACATCAGAAACAAGTAATTATAATAGTAAAACAAAAAAAGAATTATTAGTTATTGCAAAAAAAAATAAAATTAAAAATGCAGCTAGTATGAATAAAGATGATTTAATAAAAAAAATCATTGAATTTAATAATAATATGTTTACATATGATAAATTAAAGAATTATAAACTACATGATTTAATTTCTATCGCAAAAGAATTAAATATTATAGGTATTACTAAATTAAAAAAAGAAAAATTAATTAAAACTATTTTAGAAAATAGAAGATCTATTATAGATTCTAATAAAGAAATTAATTCTGATGAAGAAAATAGTTCTAATGAAGAAAATGAATCTGATGAAGAAAATGAATCAGATGAAGAAAATGAATCTAATGAAAAAAATGAATCTGATGAAGAAAATGAATCTGATGAAGAAAATAAATCT
>CEQY01023779.1_pt1 | contig 10642 bp, 9 predicted proteins | sample 361391 | NCBI WGS metagenome assembly CEQY01 (sample SAMEA2621075, study PRJEB7988) | marine metagenome | isolation source: saline water (ENVO:00002010), including
CCTGAAGATATTGCTGGGTTAGCTATATTTTTAAGTTCAAGAGCTGGAGCATATACAGTTGGCCAAACAATAACTTGTGACGGAGGTGTTGTTGCAAGTTCGTAAATTTAAATGCTACGAAGTTATATAGTAACTTTTATAACCTATGCGGCTGCTTTTTTTGCTGCCATATTGGCGTGTACAAATTTTCCAGATATTAATCAATGGATTATGATTCTTATTGGTCATTTAACGGCTACATTAGTAGTTTTTACTTTTAGTCAGTTATTTAAAAATTCAAGTTTGTATGATCCTTTCTGGTCAGTCGCACCAATTCCTATAGTAGTTTATCTAGCAATTTATCCAGAATCTAACCAAGTCAACTTAGAAAAAACACTACTTATAGTTGTACCAATTATTTTCTGGGCCTTGAGACTGACTCTAAATTGGCTCAGAGACTGGAAGGGCTTAGAAGATGAGGATTTTAGATATTTAAATCTGAAACAAAAACCCTTATCTATATTGATAGATTTATTTGGGATTCATATCTATCCCACCCTTCAAGTAAATCTATCACTAATTCCTGTATATTTTGCTCTTTCTGTGTCAGTAAATAGTCCAAATATCTACCTATACTTTGCAAGCTTCTTTACTATTTGTGCTGTAGTCTTCGAAACACTTGCCGACGAGCAAATGAGATCTTTTCGGAAAGATAATTCAAATATAGGTAAGACTATGAAAGAAGGTTTGTGGAGATATTCTAGGCACCCAAATTATCTAGGAGAAATTCTTTTTTGGTGGGGCTTATTCTTTATGGTTATCACTATAGATATTGATTTTTGGTTTTTATTTATATGTCCTTTGGTGATGAACCTCATGTTTTCCTTAATAACATGCAAAATGATGGACAACAGAAGTCTTGAAAAAAGACAAGATTATGCAGAATATTTAAAATCTACTCGTCAACTTTTACCTATAAAGAAATAGAAATGAAAGCTGTTTCATATGCCGATGGCAAAGTTCAGACTAAAGAAATTCCTTATCCATCAGGAGAAGGAATCCTGGTTGAAATCGCCTCTGCAGGAATTTGCGGGAGTGATTTACATCTTCTTAGGGGAGGTTCTCACTCTCCGCATATTGCAGGTCATGAAATATCAGGCATAACAGAGAATGGAAAACATGTTGCTATTGAGCCAGTAATCACTTGTGGTACTTGTATTCAATGCCGTTCTAATGATTATCATCTCTGTAAAAATGATATGAAAGCAATTGGGATGAATGCTGATGGAGGAATGACAGAAAAGATTATTGTTCCTGAAGAATGTTTAATTGAATTAGATCCTAAAGTGCCAATTAAAGATGCTTGCCTGGTTGAACCATTAGCTGTGGCGATGCATGGATTGATTAAAACCCAAGTAAACGAAACACACAGAGTGGCTGTAATAGGTGGTGGAACTATTGGATTATGCTCAATAATTGCAGCAAAATCCTTAGGATGTAAGGTTGATTTGTATGCCAAATATGATCATCAACTTGAAGCAGGAATTAGTTTAGGAGCGGGGCAATTATCAGGCTCCTATGACAGGGTAATAGATTGTGTTGGTAACACAGAAACTCTTGAATTATCGGCCAAAAGTGCAAAACCTGGCTCTTGGATTGTTTTACTAGGCATACCTTTCGAGGGTATTAATCTTCCTGGATTAAAAGTCATAATGAATGAGATAAAAATATTTCCTTCTATTATGTATAGTTCAACAGATGGTATTAAAGATTTCACAAAGGCCGCAAAAGTTATTGCCGAACACCCTATGATTGGTCAAACAATTATTACTCATAGATTTCCTTTAGAAGATTCAGAAGAAGCTTTTAAAGTCGCTGAAGATAAGAGCTATAAGTCAATAAAAGTTGTTTTTGATCCGATGGATAAATAGTGCTTATTTACGATCCACTTTTTTATTTGGTATCCATACCGGCGGTTATGCTATACGGTATTGCTAAAGGTGGGTTTGCTGGTCCTTTGGCAATAATGGGTGTACCTTTAATGTCATTGGTTATTTCTCCTTTGCAGGCTGCAGCCATCTTATTACCAATTCTTTGTTTGCAAGATTTAATAAGCATCTATAGTTATAGGAAAAGTTTCCATTTAAAAAATCTTGTAATTCTAATTCCAGCTGCATTAATAGGCATAGTCTTAGGTTTTTTTTGGTTTAGTTATCTATCAGACAACAATATAAGAGTATTTCTTGGTTCGTTGGCTATTATTTTCTCTTTGAATTATTTTTTCTTTTCACGAGAATCTCCAGAGAAAGACGTCTCACTATCAAGAGGTTCATTTTGGGGTGCAATTTCAGGATTTACAAGTTTTGGGATTCATGCAGGTGGTCTCCCGTTCAATATTTATATGCTGCCCCAGAAATTGGATCACAGAGTTTATGTAGGCACAGCTGCTATATTCTTTGGTTTGGTAAATCTGTTAAAATTATATCCTTATTATTTACTTGATCAGTTGCGGTTAGATAATTTAACCACAGCATTATTTTTGATGCCTTTTGCTCCTTTAGGTTTTTATATTGGATATAAATTAACCCAAAAAATTGATGGTGAAAGATTTTATACATTAACTTATGCATGCTTGCTGATAATCGGTATTAAATTATTTATAGATGGAATTTAGATGTATGCAGTAGTCATAAAAGAGTATGGTGATGAATCTAAATTCGTCATGGAACGAGATATTTCTATACCAGAGCCAAAACCAAACCAAGTTCTTGTCAAAGTTATGGCTTCATCTGTAAATCCTATCGATTTAATGAAAAGAGAAGGATATGGAAAAGCTATCTTTGAAAAACAAAGAAAACAAAATTTTCCATGGACGATTGGTTCAGATTTTTCAGGAGTAATTGAAAGAGTAGGCTCTAAAGTAAATAAATTTAAGATTGGTGATGCGGTTTGGGGATGTACTTCAAGTGCTAATTCAGGAACACACGCAGAATATGCATGTATAGACCTGGATGAAGTTACCTTGAAGCCAGAAAATATAAATCATATAGAGGCAGCCTCTCTTCCTTATGTCGCATTAACAACATGGTCTGCTTTAGTTAGATGGTCAGGTTTGAGACCTCAAGACTTAGAAAATAAGAGAGTATTCATACAAGGTGGAGCAGGGGGAGTAGGATGCTTTTCTATCCAATTATTTAAAAGTCTAGGATGTCATGTCGCTGCAACTTGCAGTCAAAATAATATTCAATTGCTCGAATCTTTAGGTGCAGATCAAGTAATTAACTACAACGAAGAAAATTTTTATGAAATTCTAAAAGAATATGACATTGCCTACGATTTATTGGGAGATAATGTATTAGAGGATTCTATCGATAAATGCTGTAGTATCTTGAAACCTGACTCAGGCTCGCATTACATCACTTTAACTCATCCTTTAGTAAATACTCTCGATTCGAAAGGTATTATTATGGGTGTCCCTCATGCTATCTTTCTAAGACAGAAGCAAAAAAGAGATTTCCGTCCAATTAATATTCATTGGTCTATCTATCGTCCTAGTCTCTCGGGCCTAGAACAACTCAGTTCGTTAGTATCAGATGGTACTATTAAACCTATTGTTGATTCTATTTATGACCTTAATGATTTGGCTAGTGCTCATAAAAAAATATCAACCGGTCATGTTAGTGGGAAAGTAGTAATCGAACACAAAGGAATGTATGACTAATTTAAGCGTCAATGTTAATAAAATTGCTTGGTTAAGAAATGCTCGAGGAGAAGATAGACCAAACCTCATCGAGCTATCTAAAATTCTAATTGAATCTGGTGTTCATGGTCTGACAGTTCACCCAAGACCTGATTTAAGGCATATAACCCCGGATGATGTGCACAATCTGTCTTTGCTTTGTAAAGAAAAGGAAGTTGAGTTTAATATTGAAGGAAATCCTTATTCTGAACAAACACATACTTATCCTGGCTTTTTAAATCTTGTAAAAGAAATAATGCCAGATCAATGTACCTTAGTTCCTGACTCTCCTGATCAACTGACATCTGATCATGGATGGGAAATTCAAGCTAAAGAACATGAAGCAATAAGAAGTATTGTAGAAGAACTTCAAACAGATAAAACTAGAGTGAGTTTCTTCGTAGATCCTAATTTAGTTCAAATTGATGCTATAAAGGAATTAGGAGCAAAAAGAATAGAACTTTATACTGGTCCTTTTGCTGCCGATCCAACATCAAATAAACTATCTGAATACGAGAAAGCTTTCATTTATGCCAAGGATATAGGATTAGATGTAAATGCTGGACATGATCTTGATTTAAATAACTTGAGTCTTTTCTTGTCAAAAGTACCTGCAGATGAAGTATCTATAGGTCATGCTTTGATTTCTGATGCATTGATAAACGGTCTTGCTACAGTAACTAAGCAATACCTAGAACTATGTAAATAATGTAAAATGAATTTATGACAATTATTGAAGAATTAGAAAAACAAGTAAAAGAGAATCCAGTTCTCTTATATATGAAGGGTTCGCCTGAAGCACCTCAGTGTGGGTTCTCTTCAAAAGCATCACAGATACTTATTTCATGTGGAAAACCTTTTTCGTTTGTTGATATTCTTTCAAATCCTGAAATAAGAGCTAATCTGCCGCAATTTTCAAACTGGCCTACTTTCCCTCAATTATTTGTAAATGGAGAGCTTGTCGGTGGTTGCGATATTATTTCTGAACTTCATGAATCAGGCGAACTTCAAACGCTAATAGAGTCAGCTGAAAAAGAATAATAAATAGCTATTTTTCTACCCCTAATTTGATAAAATAAAATTCTTCAATGGGGGGGAAATATGCGCAAATATATACCAGCTTTCGAGCTTAAAGATTCTGTATTAAAACGAGCTTTGTCATTTGGAGGTGCGGCTAGTTTAGGTTTTATCCAATCAGGAGAATTGCTAGCAGATGAACCTTCTGCAATCTCAAACGATGTTGAAGAGATCATTGTTACTGCTTCTAAAAGAGAATCTAAGATTGAAGATCTTCCTATGAGTGTTCAGGCTATTGCAGGGTCTAGGCTTGAGAGTGCTAACGTCAATGATTTCATGGATTATGCAGAACTAATTCCATCTTTGTCTTACATTCAATATGGCCCTGGTAGATCTGCCTTCTATATTCGTGGTACGTCTGACGGAAACTTTGGAAATTTAGCTGGCCCTAACACAACTGTAGCTATGTATATAGATGAATCACCTATTAATACAGTTGGACTTAACCCAGATTTGCATATTTACGATATGGAAAGAATTGAAGTTCTCAACGGTCCTCAAGGCACCTTATACGGCTCTAGTGCTCAAGGAGGAACTGTACGGCTTATAACTAATAAACCTCAAAGAGATGAGTTTGAAATAGGAGCTGAATTAGATATATCTCAAGGTTCTGATGCCGATAATTCCGAAAGTTTTGAGACCTTTGTAAACATGCCTATTTCAGAAAATATGGCAGCCAGAGTATCGGCCTATAACGTTACAGAAGGTGGTTTTATTGATTTAGTTGGCGGAACAAGAACATTCTCCGGAAGTGGTTATACAGTACCTTTGATTGAAGAAGAAAATCACAATGAAAGTGAAGTAAAAGGATTTAGGGCGTCTCTTCGAGCTTGGATAAATGAAAGCTTAACCGCAACTTTTACCCATATAGACCAAGAAACCAATACTTCAGGCAGTTGGGATCATCAACCTAACACAATAGGCGATCTAAAAAACAGTAGGGTTATAGCTGAATTTACAGATGACGAATGGAGTCAGACTAACCTAACTCTAGAAGGAGAGTTTAGAGACACTTCCTTTACTTATGCCGGTACGTTCTTTGATAGAGACGTCAGGTATCTTTGGGATTATAACGATTATGTTGAATACTATAATCTTGATAGTACCGGAGTAAGCGGCTTTGGATATGCTAGTTACTATACTTGTGATTATTATTCTTACTATTATTACGGAACATTTGAAGGAGCATGTAATGATCCAACTATGTGGGCAGATTATTCTTTAAGTATGGAAAGAAATACCCACGAACTTCGTTTTACTGGTGGTGAAGAAAGCGACAAAGTGCAGTGGCTTATAGGTGTTTTTTATGACAAGTTAGAAAATCCTTATAAATATACTTATAAATGGCCTGGTATGCAGAGCTATTGGTCTGATGGAAGATTTGGTGGAACTGGTATAGCAGGTAGAGAAGGTATTTGGTGGGAAGCTGATAACCTTAGAGAGGACGAAACAAAGGCAATTTATGGTGAAGCTATAATCTCATTAAATGAACGAACCGACCTGACACTTGGGTTAAGGGCTTTTGACTCAGAATTATTATTTGATGCTAGAGATGGATATTTTGGAGGATTCGGTATTGATTACTATGGACATGATGCTAATAGAACGGAAAGTGATAGCGGCATATCACCAAAACTCGCTATAGCTCGAACTCTAGATAATGACGCTTTGCTATATTTTAACTTTTCTCAAGGCTATAGGCCGGCAGGAACCAATAGAACTAATAGAAATAGCGATGCAGCACCTCTTTATTATGATTCAGATGAATTAAATAATTACGAAGTTGGTTATAAATACTCTAGTCAAGATGGTACCTATAGATTCAATGCGGCTTATTACTTGATGAATTGGCAAGACATGCAAACTGCTGTATATGATAGAGATCTCGCTACCATTCAATTTAATACCAATATAGGGGATGCCAAAATAACAGGCATAGAGTTAGATTGGACAATTATTACAGAAAATGGATTAACAGCCGCTATTGCTGCTGCATTCACTGATCCTAAGCTAGAAGAAAACTTTATTTTAGATGGAGAGATTTTAGCTACTCCTGGTACACAGTTGGCTAACGTGGCCAAGCGTAAATACTCTCTATCGCTCAATAAAGATTTTAGTATTTTAGGTAAAGATGGATTCTGGGATTTAAATATATCTAGAACTGGTTCTAGACCATCTTCTGTAACCAATCCGATTAGCCAATCGGGCTATACTTCTTCTAGTTTTTCAACTACTTTGTTAGGAGAAAACTGGGACGGAGTGCTTTACGTCGATAATATCTTAGATAAAAGAGCTGTGATTTGGGAATATCAAGGTTTTAGACCAGAAACTAAATTTACTAACAGACCAAGAGAGATAGGTATAAGAATAAAATATAAGCTTTAAATATTTAAAGTTTTAATAATCTCCTCTATGTGTGCTGGCCTAGTTCTACAACATCCTGCAACAATGGTTGCACCTTCTTTTACCCATTTTTGAGCTTCTTCTGCATATCCCTTTTCATCTATAGTTACAGCCGCAGCCCAATGATCTTCTTCAGGCCTGTTAGATCTATTGTTGTTACTAATTTCTATTTTTTCTGAATTACCATATCCGCCAATTCTTTTGGTTGTTAAAGTTTTCAGTTCTTTGATACCTTCAGTAATTAGATTAGCTCCTCCACAATTAATTAGATACGCATCACACTTCAAGTCAGATATTGCGCTGTATGCCTCAGTGATTGATTCGCCGCTAGGTAAGGTATTTTGATTCCCATATACGGTCCAACCAAGCCATTTTTGCGATCTAGATTCCTGAATAGAAGATAATGCACTCCTGGCTTCTTTGCTATGTGACATTGTTTCACAAATGATAATGTCTACTTTTCCTTCCATTATTGAAGTGAGTTCTGCGTACATAGAGTTCATTGAATTAATGCTTAATATCAAATCCGATCTATAACTTGTCTCTAGTGGAGGCAGTGAGGCTGCTAATAAGATTTCTTTGCCTGATTCTTGAATTGCTTCTTTAGCTATTTGAATAGATTTTAAAGTTAATTCTTCCAACTTATGAGACAGATTAGCTCTTTTGAGTATTGGTTGAGTTACAGCATAGTTATTGGCAATAATAAATTGTGCGCCTGCTTGAATAAAATCTAGATGAATCTGCTTAATGACTTCAGGATTGTCTAATAATGCCAATGCAGACCAAATATTATCTATATGAGAAGGCACTTCGACGCCTCTATTCTGAAGTTCAGTTCCCATACCGCCATCACCTATAAGTATTTTATTCATAATTTCACTCACCTTTAAATAACTCTCTTATTATCGAAATTGCCATTAATGGATATATGAACAATAGCGGCAAGGAAGTTATTAAAATTAAATCCAAAGCAACGCTATGATCGGAATATAAAACCAATACTGCAGGTAATATGCCTAAAATGATAGCCCACCATAAGCGTAAATTCTTGTGAGGATCTTTAATGTCACCTCTTGTTTTCAAGACATGAGATGAAATTACATAAGACATAGAATCATAAGAAGTTGTTATAAAAACAATGGTAATTATGCAAAAGATTGCGAGCATAAGAATACTCATTGGAAGAGAGTTGATTACCGAAATAGCTGTTTCTGCATGTCCTATCTCTTTCATACTCTGAATAACATTTAATTCGTTATTAATTTCTCCATTCATAGAGTAACCACCAAGGACAAGATAAAATAGCCAAGTCCCAAGGGTGCCAAAAATTAACATACCAAATATAACCTGTCGTATTGATCTACCTCGAGAAATTCTTGCAATGAATAGACCTACTAAAGGTCCAAACGCAACCCACCAAGCCCAATAAAAAATAGTCCATTCTTTTGCAAACTCTGAGGGAGTTGATATGCCTAAAGTGCTCATATCCCAAAAATAAATAACAGAAAATTTAATTCCTGAGAAAGCAGATTCTTTTAACTCAGAAAAATCAGTTGAAAGTATGATTAAACATATAAAAATTAAGGCAAGAATAAGATTAAAATTACTAAGGTTTTTAATACCTCTGTCTAGTCCTTTATATACACTAAAGCCAAAAAGGCCTACACATAGAATTATTACTCCCATATCTATATGTAAACCATTGTTTATGTTTAATAAACTACTGAATCCACCTGATAACATCGGTATATATGATCCTATTGTTCCACCTGCGGCACCAACAGTAGCCAATATAAAAATTAGATCTATTAGTCTGCCAAACATAGAGGATTCAATATTTTTAAAACCTAGTCCTTTTAGACTTGAACTAAGCCTTAACGAACTGAGATTGTATTTATAAAAAGCTATTGATAAAGCTATTGCAGGAATACCGTATATAGACCACGCGCTTATTCCCCAGTGAAATAGTCCATATGCAGTAGCTAAAGCGTAAGACTCGTCTGAGAAAGGCTTAATATTAAATTGAGGTATTTCCACATAATAAGCCCACTCAACTCCAGACCAATAAATAATTCCTCCTCCAATTCCAGAACAAAATAACATTCCTATCCAGCTAAAATACGAAAATTCAGGAGAGGAATTCCTCCCGCCCAATGTATAATTGCCATATCGGGATATAGAGATCAATATTAAAAAAACAAAGCTAAAAATCGTTAAGATCAGATAGCTGGATCCAAAATTTTCTACAATTACAGCGTAAGTTTGCTCAATTACGTATTTTGCAAAATTTGAATCCCACAATATAAATCCTGCCACTAGAAAAACAGAAAAAACACTTAAAAACAGAGTGGTTGAGTCAATGCTATAAGATTTGATTGTTTGTTGAATATTTTTCATAGATGAAGCATATTTCTCTCTAAGATAGAATAAAACAATGTCTAAGGATGATAATCAAGAAGTCAGTATAAAGCAGGCTTATGAGAATGCTGCTAATTTATTAGAATCTGGTGAAATTAATTTAGCAGAACAACAGCTTTCAGAAATTCTAAAGAAATTCCCTAAAGAACCCAATTCCTTGCGTTTAAGTGGACTTTCTAGCCTTCAACAAGGAAACCCAAATGCAGCTATTATTCCTTTAAAGAGAGCTCTGGAGGTTGCACCAGATTTTTATCAAGTTTACGAAAATCTTTCTCAAGCCTGGGTAATGTTGGGAAATCTAAAGGAAGCCGAAACATGCTTAAAAAAATATCTTAAGCATAATCAATCAAGCTTTTCTGCCTGGAAAGCTTTGGGAGACATTCTCTCTGATCAAGGTAAAGATGAGGAGTCAGATAAAGCTTACAAAAATGCAATTACTACAGATAAAAAATATTTAAAACTTCAAGATGCAATGCAATCTGTACAAAAGGGAAACCTAGGAGAAGCCGAAGGCATATATAGAGAAATACTTTCCGAAGATCCAAATAATGTCGATGCTTTGCGCCTATTAGCTTTATTGGCGGCCAGAACGGGTGCTTTAGACCAAGCTATTAATATGTTGGAAACTTGTACAAATATCGCTCCCGATTACGCGCTGGCTTGGGAAAATCTAGCAAAACTTTATAGACAGAAGGACGATCAGAAAAGTTTATTAAAAGCCTCGATATGTTTTGAAAGAGCTACAGAGCTTAGACCTGATTGGGCAGAGGGTTGGGCTGGTCTAGGAACTATGCAAACAAGAACCTCTTTGCATTATGAGGGTATAGAGTCTTATAAAAAATCTTTATCTCTAAAAATAAATCAGCCCAGAGTGCATTTAAGTTTGGGGCATGTATATAAGACAACAGGGTTACAAGAAAAGTCTATCAATTCTTATAAAGATGCAATTAATTATGATAACAATTTTGGAGAAGCTTATTGGAGTCTCGCAAATTTAAAAACCTATAAATTCAGTGCAGCTGAATT
>CEQY01058651.1_pt1 | contig 10632 bp, 3 predicted proteins | sample 361391 | NCBI WGS metagenome assembly CEQY01 (sample SAMEA2621075, study PRJEB7988) | marine metagenome | isolation source: saline water (ENVO:00002010), including
AGTAAATAATAGTAAAGAAGTAGTAAATAATTCTTTTTTAGATCATTATACTAAAAGTAATTTAATAAAATTAAAATTAGTAGATATACAAAATATTGCTATTAATAAAAATATTAATTTATATTATGATAAAAATAATAAAAAAATGAATAAAACAAAAAAAATGTTAATTGATAATATATTATTATAAAAGTAAATAAATAGTATATAATTATAATATATATATATATTATAATTAAATATGAATAAAAATAATAACAATCCCGATATTATTATGCAATTATTTGCAAAAGCTGAAAATATAGAAGAAATAGATAAAATGATATCAAATAATATTTTACCTATATCTGTTATAGATAAAAATAATAATACATTATTGCATCATATATTTAAAAATAATAGTAATAATATAACATTACAATTTATAGATGCAATTAAATTTTATATAAAAAAAGATATACCTATTAATCATATTAATAATAATAATGAAGCTATTATACATTTAGCATTAAAAACAGGTAATACTGAGATTGTAAAATCATTAATAGATATGCCGAAAATTAATTTATTTATTAAAGATATTAATAATAATTATCCAATACATTATGTATTTGGACAATATAAAAATTGTCCAAAAGTAACAGATAAATTTATATTAGAAAAATTAAATTATAATGATGTTAAAATAAATACAACAAATAAAGTACCAACTATATTTACAGCACATGAGTTAAATCAATCTAAAAATACATTATCACCAAGTAATATTATAGATTCACCAAGTAATATTATAGATAAGTATAATAAATATAATAATAATATTCAAACGGTATTACATATAACAAATAATATAAAAGATAATTATAATGATAATATAAAATTTGATAAAATTATATTATATGATATAAAATGGGATACAAATAGTTATGAAAATAAAATAGTATATAATTGTTTATTTTTTAATATTACAATTTTTAATTTATTAATTAAAAAGAATCCTGTACAACTTAACTTAAGAGATAATAATAATTTAACAATTATTAATAAACTTATTAATAATAATAAATATAATATTTTAGAAGTAATAAAAAAATCACAATATGAAAAATTAATTAACATTAATGAAAGTGAAATTAGTAAATATATTCAAACAAAAAAAAAAAAATATAATACATTAAATGATAGAATAATTAAAAATAGATTATATAAAATATTTATAAAAAATCATAAAATTAATATGTCTAATTTAAATGAAATTTCAAATAATTATTTTAGTAATAATATTGACAATAAACGGTTTGATAGAATAATTGATGAAATTATAACATTATTTAATGAGTCTTTTTATAATTATAATACTAAGGGTAATTTTAATTATAATAATATCACTAACATTATATCAAATAATGATTTTAATTTATATAGGAAAACAGAAGAATTTAATAATAAACTAAAAGATTTTATTAGTTATAATTTGCATAATTTAGAGAATAAATTTAATTTAAAAATATATAATCTAATGTGTAATTATCATAATGATGAATGTAAAGATAAAATTGAAAAGATTTCAAACTTTATAAATATATACATAGAAAATGTTTATATATATGGTATTTATTATTCAGATGATGAAACTCCAATAACATATGATGATATTCGTGAGTATTTTATCTTTAATACTGATGACACTTTTAAAAATTATTTATGTAAATTAACATATTTAAATCTTGAAAGTATATTATTTTTAACACAATTGTTCTGGGCTGAACATGATGAGGAGGATGCAGATATTTTATTTAATATGAAGTATGATGATATTAATAGAATATATGAGAATTATGAAGAGAATGAACCTGAAGGTTATAGTTCTATTAAAAAAAAAGATCTAATAATAAATAATAATTTATTATATGATATCTATTATATACAATATTTAAGTAATAATAATAGTATAATAAATGATTTAACAGAAGATAATAAAATAAAATATCAAATACATACTTTTTCTATAAATAAGAAAAAAAATAACTATAAAATATGTTACGGTAATCCTTTATTAAGATTTCTATTATTAAATATTCCATATAGTAAATATGAAATAAAAGAAATAGACTTTGGGACTGATGATAAAAAACAAAATTATCTGTGGACTATTCAGAGTAATAATAATTTAAATAATAACAAATTATTTTATTATTCTCATAATGATAATATATTTAATGAGTTTTTTTTTAAACACATTATTAAGTATGATGATAGTAATGAAGATACAAATATAAAAAATACTATATTTAGGCAATTTATGATATTTGAATCTAAAGCTGAACAATTATATTTTTATATCAATAATATATTATTAAAAGAAAAAATAAATAATTATGATAATAAACTAGCTATAGATAATCTTAATTCTATACTAAATAGAAGTAATAAAAATACATATAATCCATATAATAGTACTGATACAAATACATACAAAGAATTATGTAATAATAAAGAATTACTTAAAATTTTAGAATATTTAAAAGAGATTGAGCTTAAAGACCATGATACTATAATTGAGGAGTATATAGATTATGAGTTAAAAAAAGTAATAGCAACAGAACACAGAAAACGGGCTAGTAGACCGGTTATAGAACGGGCATTAGCAGCTAAAAATAAGCTCCTAAATGATTCCCAACCTACATTTGAAGTTATGTTAGACAATATGGAGTTATATCTAAGATTAGTAAAATTATATATAATTAAATATGGATTATTTTATGGCAACTATATTGAGTTTGAGGCATCACTACTTGGAGCTTTAAATCAGGCTACTATTGTAGAACCACAATATAATATTAGTAGTACTGATATACAATATTATATGTTTAATATAAATACTAAAAATCAAAAATCCTTAACTGATGTTATAAAGGAGCTTACTTTAATACTCAGATTATATATTATAAATATTAATGCAGATAGATTAGTATTTTTACTTGTTGGATTTGATAGAGGCATTACGATGGTATATAATCAGTTATATAGTATTGAATTTACATTTTTTAATGCTTTTAAAGACACAAACAAAATTAATCAATTACAATTACTACTATATATTTTTAAATGTTATGAAAGAATTGAAGCTGGTATAGAGTTAAAAGAACGATCTAATAGTGATGGAATAATTATGCCAAATAATATATTTGATTTTATAGATAAGTATGATAAAGATGTTTATTATATTAACTTTATATTTGATCTTATGCATAATGAGAATGTTAATTATATAAAAATAAAAAAATTATTATTATTTAAATCTTTTGATAGTATTAATAGTACTAATACAACAACTAATGTATTAAAAGATATGGTAAAAACTAATAGTTCTATATTTAATCTTTTATTAATATTTTTAGAGTATGGTATGGATAGAGATATATTACCAGATATTCTAGATAAATATAGAATAGGTTATGGTACAACAGCTGATACTGAGATAACTGATAGGATGTTTTCTAAAATATTATGTGATTTGAGCATATATGGAATTCCAAATATACAACATAACATTCAAAATATTTCCGATATAGACAGTCTAATAAATAATTACATAAGTAATTATAACGATATAGATTCAATTTATACAGATTTTTATAGTAATATTAATGAAAAATTTAGAGATAATGTATTATTTTATAATAATCAATTAATTGATGATAATAATACAAATTGTAATATTAATCATATAAGTAACAATTTTAATAAAATGCCACATTTATGGGATAAATTTCCAAAACAAAATATTAAAGGATATATTAGTAAAAAAGTTATTTTATTACTTTTATTTAAAATTGTAGATAATAACATTTCAGCAGATGATATAACTATATATGGTAATTATAAAAGTGATGAATTTTATTTTAAATTATATGATAAATATTTTAATTTTAATACAGATTTAAATAAAGAAGATACAATATATGATGATTTATTTGAGTTATATTTAGCTTTAATGATAGTATCTGATTTAAAATATTATTTAAATAATGATAATATATTACATAATAATTTATTTAAAAAAATTAATAGTATATTAAATATAAATATAACTAATAAATATTTTTTTATTAATAGTGAAGCAAAAAATTATCATAAAATTTTTACAAGTAATATATATGATGATGATGCTGTAACAGAAAATATAAAAATATACTATGATGCATTTAAACTAAATAACTTAAATTTTAATAGAGAATATAAAGATTATATCAAAAACTTTAAAGATGATATAAAAAAATTATTTTATAATCTTAATAATTTTAATATTAATGATGAAGATAATAACAATATATCACTAATAGAGTATGAGAATATACCTAAATTATTTAAGAGAGATGAACTAATAATAACAACTGATGAAATAAATGATATAATTAAAAATAGTATATCTGTATTACTAAACTATAAATACATACATATTAATTATAATGAAACATACGAAGAAAATTTTAATGATGCTATTAAAAATAAAATATTATTAATTATAAATGAAAGAATAAATCAAAAAAATAATAATAATTTAAATAAATATATATATTATAATTTATCTAACTTAAAATTAATTATTAATGATATTGATATACAACTAACTAAATTAATATTATTAATTAGTGAATATATAAAAAATCATATATTAAGTTTTAATATAATAGTAAATCATATTGAAAATCATATAAATAAAATAATAAATTATATTAATACTGTTAAAAGTATTAAAGATTGGAATTTAAAAAAAAAAACATCAACTGACACATCAACTGAAACTTCATCTGATTAAATTAGTAAATATATAGAAAATTAATTATAATATTAATTAAGTATTAGTAATAAATACTCTTTGTTTAGTTGTATTTGCATTTGATAATCCAGTATTAGAATTAATATAAGCATCTTTATCTAATATATTTTCAATATCAAATTTTAATATAAATGAATGATCTATATTTCCAAAATCATATAAATTAAAATTATTATCATGAAATATTAATTCAATATGATCTAATTTTGGAATTATAAAATCTAATTTTGATATTAAATTAATATGAGTATTATATACAATATTACTTAAATTATTTAAATATATTTTTGCAATAGTTATATAATTAGAATTATTAACTTTAACACTTGTTAAATTATTACCAGATGTATAAAATAAATTACAAGATAAAAATATATAATTTATTGGATTTAAATTTATACGATTATTGTGCTTTATATTAATTTTTTTATTAGAATCAAATTTTATTTCATTTAAATATGGAGTAGTATTAGAAATTGTTGTATGGTAATGAGTTATTGAATTTTCATTTCCTACATTTCTAAATCCTAATAAATCACCAAATGTATTATTTGTATTAAATTTTAATCTAAATTGTAATTTATATGTAATAAAAATAGTATTAATATCTAAAGAATTCTCATTACTAACTATTGTACTAAATTCTTTTAATTTAATTAAATAATTATTTTCATTAATAATTTCAGTAATTACATGAGTTGTATTAATAATATCTTCTGGAATAACACCAATAGATTTAGAATTACTTAACTCTATTTTCTCTCCAACTAGTAAATTATGATTATAATGATTAATTTTTAATAAATAAGTATTATTATTTACTATATATGTAATACTATTAATCATTTTTAATTTTATAAATATTTTAAATTTAATATTATCATTATGATTATTATATTGTATATTGCTAATAAGTTTATCAAAGGTTATTTTTTTATGTGCATCATTTATACTCTTATTAATATTATATAATGATTCTAATTTATTTATTTTATTAGTAATTGCTAATATTAAATTATTAATATTATAATATCCTGGATTTAATGTAATAACTATATTAGCAGTATAAGTTAATAATAAATCAATATATAATTTATTATTATTTTCTGTAATATTATATTGTGTATTAGGTATATCTGCTGATAACACTGATATATTTTTAATATTATAAATTATAGGTATTTCTATCTTATAATTATTATTATTTGGATATCCAATTAATGTAGTATCAATTAATCCAATAATAATATGTTTTCCGCCAATTGAGTTATTAGTAAATAATGCAGATGTATCAGTTAATATTGAAAAAGTATTTTGAGTAACATTTATTATATTTTTAAATCCATATAATTTAAAATTATCTATAGGATAATCTGAATTTATTTGATTTAGAGGAATACCACATAAATTTAATAAATTAAAATTAATAGTTAATATTATATTTTGTGTTAAATTTTTTTTATATTTATAAGGTAATTTAATATAAATATTATTATTATCTATTGAATTATCTGATTTATTATTATAATAAATTTTATGTATTCCATATAATAAATTTTTATTTATATTTCCTATATTAGTATTATTACAATCTATTTTATTTATATATATATACTGGTCTAAATTATTAATGTTAGAACTATAATCTGTATTTAAAAATGTATAATTTAATTGTAAATATTCATTATCGTTACTAAATAAAATATTCTTCTCATTTAATACTATTAATTTATTATATACATTATTAATTGTTATTTTATTACCTTCTTTTAATCCATGATTTTGTATTGTAAAGGTAACCATATTTGAATTTTTTGTAATTGATATTGGATCATTATCACACTTAATTGTTTTATTTATAATATTATTTGATTCTTTTTTTCTAGAACGACTATCAATATTAATTAATTTTGTATTTGAAATTATTTCATTATCATTTAATTGATTATTAATACCTTCTTTATTTTCAATATTATTATTTAGCCTATTATAATCATCAATGAACTGTAAATTATTTAAATTATTATTCATATTTTATATATATATATATATATATATAAAAATTGATTTAAATATATTTAAAAGATAAATATTATAAAAAACTATTAATTTAAAAATGAGCAATATAATAAATGATGAAGATATATATACAAAAAAATCTCAATTAGAACACATATTATTAAGACCAGATACCTATGTAGGAAGTACTGAAAATAATAAAATATTATTATGGATATATGATGACTTACATAAATTAAGAAAAACAGAGATAAATAGTATTGATGCATTATTTAAAATATATGATGAAGTATTAGTTAATGCTAGTGATAATTCACAAAATGATAAAAGTATGGAATTTATAAAAGTATATATAAATGAAGAAACAAATGAAATTCAAATATCAAATGATGGAGTTGGAATTCCAGTTACATATCATACAAAAGAAAAATGCTATATTCCAGAATTAATTTTTGGTCATTTCTTAACTGGTTCTAATTTTGATGATACAAAAAAAAGAACAACTGGAGGAAGAAATGGATATGGTGCAAAATTAACAAATGCTTTCTCTAAAGAATTTGAAGTTTATATTGAAGATAGCAAAAATAATAAAACTTTTAAACAAATATATAAAAATAACATGAGTGAAAGAACCGAACCTGAAATATGTGATATAAAAATTAAAAAAGGATTAGTTCAAATTCGTTTTATTCCAGATTTTAAGTATTTTAAATTAGATAAATTTACACCAGATATAATTAACTTATTTAAAAAACGTATATATGATATATCTGCAACAACACATGATAAAATCAAAGTATATCTAAATGATGAATTAATTAAAGAAAAAAGTTTTATGTCATATATTTCTCTATATTATCCAGAGAATGAAAATATAATTTATGAAAAAGTAAATAAATGGTGGGAAATAGCAATTATATATATTCCAGATAATAATTTTGAACAAATTTCTTTTGTAAATAGTATTAATACTTATCAAGGTGGCACACATGTTAAATATATAAATGATATGATTCTTAAAAAATTAGAAGTTGCATTTAAAAAAAAATATAAAGATACTAAATTTAAACCACAAATGTTTAAAGATAATTTAGTCTTATTTATTAATTGTTTGATCGATAAACCCCAATTTAGTAGTCAATCTAAAGAACAATTAATATCTAAACCAGCTAAATTTGGTTCAGAATGTGAAATTTCAGATAAAATGATAAAAAAATTAATTAGTTTTGGTATTCTTGAACAAGTATTTAATTTTATTAAATTAAAAGAAGAATTAAATATTAAAAAAAAAACAGATGGAAAAAAATTAAGTAATATAAAAGGTATTCCTAAATTAGAAGATGCTAATTGGGCTGGAACTAATAAATCAACAGAATGTTGTTTAATTGTTACAGAAGGAGATTCTGCTAAAGCTCTAGCAATGTCTGGGCGTTCAGTTATAGGAAATGATAAATTTGGTGTCTTTCCATTAAAAGGAAAACTTTTAAATATTAGAGAAGCTACAGTTAAACAACAATTAGAAAATGCAGAAATAAAAAATTTAAAAAAAATTATTGGATTACAAAAAGGTAAAGAATATACTGAAAAGAATATTTCAGAATTAAGATATCGTTATATTATGATTTTTACAGATCAAGATAATGATGGATTTCATATTAAAGGTTTAGTTATGAATTGGTTACATTATGAATGGCCATCTTTATTACAATTAGATTTTATTAAATCATTGGCTACACCCATTGTCCGTGCAAAAAAAAAAAAGACTATTAAAGATTTTTATAATGAACCAGATTATATTAAATGGTGTAAAAAAATTAATACTAAATCGTGGCATATTAAATACTATAAAGGATTGGGTACAAGTAATTCAACTGAAGCAAAAGAATATTTTACAGATTTAGATAATAAATTAATAAATTATAAATGGGATACTAGTATAATAGATGATATTAATTTAACTGATAAATATATTAAATTAGCTTTTGAAAAACAACAAGCTGATAATAGAAAAAAATGGTTAGAAGATAAACAAGATAAAAATTTAGATTATAATAATAAAAATATAAATTTTAGTGATTTTATTAATGATGAATTAAAATTATTTTCATATGCTGATTTAGAAAGATCTATTCCTAATATTATGGATGGGTTTAAACCTTCTATTAGAAAAATATTATATGCATGCTTTTTAAGAAAATTAAATACTAAAAAAGATGAAATTAAAGTATCACAATTAGCTGGATATGTATCAGATAAAACTAATTATCATCATGGTGAAAATTCATTATATGCTGCTATTGTAAATATGGCACAAAATTATGTTGGTTCTAATAATATTAATTTGTTATATCCATCTGGTCAATTTGGTACTCGATTATTAGGTGGAAAAGATCATGCTTCGCCTAGATACATTTTTACTTATTTAAATAATTTAACACGTTATATATTTAGAGATGATGACGAATGTATATTAGAATATTTAAATGAAGATGGTATTTCAATCGAGCCTAAACAATATTATCCGATTTTACCTATGATTTTAGTTAATGGTACAGAAGGTATTGGTACTGGATTTAGTACTAATATTCCACCATATAATCCACTTGATATAGTTAATAATATAAAACGACTTATGAAAAATAAATCTATAAAACCAATGACACCATGGTATAATAATTTTAAAGGAACTATAAAACAATCAGAAAATACTGTTTATATTAATGGTAATTATGATATTATTGATGATAATACTATATGTATCAATGAATTACCAATTGGAATGGATACTACTAAATATAAAAATTATTTAGAAAGTATTGAAATTAATAATGGAAATACTAAAGAAATAATTACTAGTTTTAGAGATAATAATACTGAAACTGATGTTAATTTTATTGTATCATTTCCAAATAAAAAATTAGAAAAAGGAATTAGTAATGATACAATAATTAATAAATTAAAATTAGAAAAAACATTAAAATTAAATAATATGCATTTATTTACAAATGATAATAAAATTAAAAAATTTAATAATGTTGAAGATATTTTAATAGAATTTTATAATATTAGATTACCATTATATGAAAAAAGAAGAAATATTATTATTAAAAAGTTAGAATATAATCTTCTTATTATTGAAAATAGAGTAAAATTTATAGAATATAAAATAAATAAAAAAATAATTATTGATAATCAAAAGAAAAATGATATTATATTAAACTTAGAAAAACTAAAATTTTCTAAATTAAAATTACTAAATGATAAAATTGAAGGTTATGATTATTTATTTAAAATGGATATATTAACATTTTCAAAAGAAAAAATAGAAGAATTAAATAAATTATACAAATTAAAATTAAAAGAATTAAATGAATATAAAAAATTAACAGCAAAAGATATATGGAATAACGAACTAAATCTGTTTATTAAAATATATAATAAAAAATAAATTTATCTAACTACATTAGTAAGCATTCTATGACATATCTCTTTCATTAAATCTTTATCCATTGTATCTGCTTGCATTAAGTAAGCATCAAATATTTTTTTATCTATTAATTGTTCTAATAAAGTTTTATAAAATTTAGCACCCATTGTTGTAATAGAATTATGTACAAAATATTTATATAAATCATTAGACTGATCTTTAACCTCTTGAGCTATAGCTGCACCCATAAGTCTTGGTGGAGAAGTTTCATGATGTTTATTATGTGTTAAAAATGCTAATAAATAATTTAAGCATGATGTCCATATAGATTTAGCTATTAGAT
>CEQY01071328.1_pt1 | contig 10630 bp, 9 predicted proteins | sample 361391 | NCBI WGS metagenome assembly CEQY01 (sample SAMEA2621075, study PRJEB7988) | marine metagenome | isolation source: saline water (ENVO:00002010), including
GCAATCATTACTTTTTCCATAATTGCTTTACTCATTCCCATTGCATTTATTGGATAAGCTGCTTTATCTGTACTTAGAATAACAACTTTTTTAACAAAAAAATTTTCAGCTGCTGTTAAAACATTATCAGTTCCTATTACGTTTGTTTTAACTGATTCCATAGGGAAAAACTCACACGATGGAACTTGTTTAAGAGCTGCAGCATGAAAGATAAAATCTACACCTTTCACAACATTATTTACAGAATCTTTATCTCGAACATCTCCTAAATAAAATTTGATTTTGTTATCTTTTATTTTTTTTCTTAAATCATCCTGCTTCTTTTCATCCCTAGAAAAGATTCTAATCTCACTAAACTTTGATAATCTGTAGGCTTTGTCTAAAAAAGCACTACCAAAAGATCCTGTTCCGCCGGTAATAAGTAAAATGGAAGACACAATTATTTATTTTATTTCAATCTTATCATAAAAAAAAACAGACCGCAATTTTTTAAAAAAATCTGATATTAAATATACAAAATTTGAAAGCTTTAATTCTCTTTTAGAAATAATAATACTTTTATCTTGAAAATCAATTAACTTTTTCACATAAGGTAAATATATGTTATTTAATATTGGTCCTTTTAGTCTAATATATGAACTGCTTAATTCTGTTTTAAAAACTTTCAAACTAATTTGCTTTAATCCGTTAAAATGGTAAAATATTAATGGACAATCATTTACAAAAAGTTTATTTTCTTTTAAAGTTAATTTATAATTTTTAATATTCCAGATAGCTAGATTTGCCCCAATATTTTTTATGATTTTTATTTTAGGATACTTATTTGGCCAGTAATCTAGATATTTCTGATCTGCGTATTTGTCATCCTCTAATCTTTGATAACACCATTCTATACAATTATTAGCCCAATCATTTAAACAACTTCTTCCAATTTTATCATTTCTAAAATTAATCCATCCTACATTAAACTTACCGTACTTTTTTTTATAAAATCCTGTCCAATGAAATTTATGCTCAATAATTCCAACTGAGTAACTTTTTATTTCATTAAAAATTGGATCAGGAGAATCAAAAAAATATAAATCTGAATCAAGATAAGTTAATAATTCAATTTTTGGAAACTTATTAAAAACAAACTCACAAATCTGAGATGAGCAAGTAAAATAATATTCTACTTTTGACCTCTTTTGTATAATTTCCTTTAAAATTGGTTTAAATTCAATCAATTCATCATGAGAAAAAATTTTAGAATTTGGAAATGGATTTTTAATTAATCTATCATAAACATTTTTATCCATACATACAATAATCAAAATATAATCATTAACATATTTCTCCATTGAAAACGATAATGCTTTAGCATATGAGAAATAATTATTATCAAAGTATGTACAAAAATATTTCAATTAAAAATTTAAAATTTTATTACATATAAACAAAACATATTCTTCTTTTAAAACTGGACAAATGGAAGGCCTTAACTAGTTTATAAGATCTACTATTCAGTTTATAAATTTCTTTTTTTATGTCCAAAATAATTATATATCAACTGTAAATAATGATTACTAAGATTTATAAACAACAAAACAGTTTAAAGTTTTATTCAAATCTTTTTTTAATAAATTATTATGATGATCAAAAGAATTTCTTAGTTTATTCAATTCTTTGTTTCTAATGAACTAAAACAGTATAACTTTTAATTTTCATTTTTCAGCTATACCAATTGTTTGAGTCCAATAAAGATTAATTAAACCATATATTCTTGAAAAAAAATGAAAAATATTCCATCCAAATAAAGATTGAATAATATTCCATTTAGGAGGCCATTTATGAAAAATTGTTCCAGTTTTTATATTTTTAAAACCAGCATTTACTAGTAAATTTCCAAGATTCATTGGACTAAAGCTATATAAATGTTTGTTAACATCTTCAATATCAAATCTAAACAATAAACTATCAAGTGGGGTAACTATAATTATTTTACCTCCTTTTTTTAATTTTTTGAATAACTCTTTTAATATATCATCTGGTCTCTCACAATGTTCTAAAGCATGATTTGAGATTATAACGTCAAAAATATTATCATCAACTTCACTAATGTTTTTGAAAGAATCAATATTAAAATTAGATTTACAGAAATTTCTTGCAACGGAGTTTATTTCTATTCCTACTTTATATGAACAATTTATGTTATTTAATAAAAATCCTCCTCCAGATCCAAAATCTAAAACTTTACTATCGTGTTTAATAAACTTCTGAAATTTAAATAAATTCGCCTTACCTCCAAATTCCCCAATTTTTTTTTGATAGTCGTTAAAATATTTATTGTCATAATATTCTTCCATATTTTATTTTTTATATTTAACTACTAAGTTTCTGAAAAAATTAATTTAACTTTTGTTTAAAGATGAAAAAATAAGATTCCTATTTGATTCAAAGATAAGCTTGTAAAATTTATTTTTCAAATATAATTTCATTTCATCCTCTTTTATTTTATTTTGTTTTTTTTCAATCATAATTACTTGAATATCTATGATAGTAAAATCTAAAATCTTAATTAGTTCAAAATCTATTCCTTCTAAATCAATTTTTAAAAAATTTATTTTTTTATTTACCAATCCGTACTTTTTAATGAAATCATTTATAGAAATTGAATTCATTTTAACTTTTTTTTTTAGTTTATAACCCACATCAATTAATTTTTGTGCATTTTGGGGGGACAGAATACCATTTAAAGCCGAATCATTAAATTTATAATAAAAAACTGATACAGAATTTGTATTAATTAAAGCTCTAATATTCTTATCTCTTTTTCTAAAAAGATTAAATAATAATATTGTTGAATAATTAGCATCTACATTAATTCCACTCCATCCTCTTTTATATAAAAGATAAGTGTTGGAAAATCTTTTTGGATGATGACACCCTAAATCTATATAGAATCCTTTTTTTAAATCTTTGAAAAGCTCAATAAGAAATATATCTTCTTTATCTTGAGAATAACTTTTTTTAATTATAAATAAGTGAATTATTTTTTTAATTAAATCTTTCAAATTAAAATATTAAAATTATGATAAAACTTTCTCAAAAATCCTAACTTGAAATTTAGGGTTATATTTTTCAATTAGTTTTTTTCTAATTTTCAACCTTGTATTTATAGAATTATGATTTGAAAACCATTTGTTTAAATTTTTTACAATACTACTAACATCGTTTTCTCTATGGAATATTCCATTAAAATTTTCAATAATAACCTCATGTTCAGGCATTTGATTAATAAAGTTATTATGCGTCAAAACTGGTGTACCATAACTCAAAGCATGAATTGCATTTAAACCAACATTTCCAGGTGAAACTAACATATCAGCTTCTAAGAATAAAAACCCCAATTTGTTCTCATCATAGGTCCCCTCTAAAAATTTTATATACTGCTTAGCGTTTAATTTACTTACCAAATTCTGTAAATTTTGTTTTTCCTCACCATTTCCTACAATTTTTAAATTATAATTAATCTCAGATAAATTTAATCTAGATAAAGCTTTTATTATTAAATCAACTTTTTTTAATTCTGTTAATCTCCCAACAAAAAGTAGATTTCGAATATCCTTCCTATAAAATTTGTTTTTCTTTTTATATAGTTTTTTAAAAACTGATGTCTGATCTAATAAATTTATTGAATTATATACTACGTGCAATTTTGTTTTTAAAAATCCATTTTGAATTAATCTATTCTTTGCTTTATTCTCATATAATAAAATCCCATCAGCTAAAGACAAAAAAAATAATCTAAATAATTTTTTTAATCCTAATTCATTTCCATATAAACCATGAGTCCAAAAATAAACTTGTTTTCCTCTTAATCTACAAATGATTATTCCTATCCAATTAGATATAATTTTCATATCACCTAGAAAAATAACTTTAGAATAATTATTCTTTATTAGGGTCATTATTTTCCCTTTTTGCCAAAATATTGAATTATTAATAATTTTATTTTTTACACAATGAAAATGATTTAATTCTAATAAAGAAAAATTTTTTTCTATATCAACTGCTTCTATACCTTTGAAAACTTTTCTCGAAAAATAAAAATGAAAATCTAATTTTTTGGATGAAATTAAAAGCTTCCATAATTCTTTTCTATACTTTGGAAATGTATTTGTGAAATATAAAATTTTATTCATTTATACTCATTTCTATAATTAATGAATAGTATTTTTTTAAATTAAGGCTTTAAAATTTTTATTATTTCTCCAATAATTTTTTTCTGATTGAGATCAAGTTTTTTGTTTTTTAAAATCTCCAGACTAAGAGAATATATTTCAGAAAAAAGATTATATGAAAAATATATACCAAGCATAGTAAAGCATTGGGTAATATCTCTCTTTATTATTTCGCTATGTTTAAGTAAAAAAACAAAATCAGCTTCATTCAAAGAATAGTCTGTTTTAATTTTAGAATTAATTTTTGGTAAATTAATCTGAAATGGCTCTAACCTTACTAACTCAAAATTATTACTGAACATAAAAGAAATTAAATAATCAAATGTTTTAACCCCTAGGTTGTATGGATCAGTCAAAAGTGTATATTCCGTTTCTACACATAATATATTATTTTTTATAAACTTTTTTTCAATGCTTTTTAAAAGTTCTAATTCATAACTTTGTATATCCAATTTTAACATTACAGGTGTAAAATCATTTATAACATATTTTTTCAATATCTTATTTATAGTAACCGTGTCAATTTTAATTTTTTTGATTGGAAAAAAATAAGACTCTTTAATTCTATTATTATTATTATTTGATGAAGTAAATTCCAACAATGAAGATCCTGAGTCTGTTGCTGTTTTATACAAGATTTTTTTTCCTCCACTTGAACTTAAAGCAAAAGGTTCTTTATTTACTTTGGATAAAAATTTCCAATTGTCACAATAATTAAGATTATATGCATTAGGATCAATTGCAACCCAATTAGTTTCTTTTTTATTGATGAAAAAATTCCAATTTGGATGAGGGAAATATGAAGCTCCAATATCTATACAAACTTGATTAAAAATTAATTGATCAATTAATTTCTCAATTTTATTTTTTTTAAAACCTTTTAAAAATTTTTTTAATAAAAACTTGATTTTACTAAACATTTCTTCTAATGTAATTTTTTATTTTGTGTAATAAATGATATTTTTTTTTGGTGCCAAATATAATTTGAAAAACAAGTCTAGAATCTTTTTCAATTAGTCCTCCCCTGTGAAGCGTTTCTGAACCATCAAAAATAAAATAATCTCCATAGTTTCCCTCAAATTTTAATTCATTCTTTATAAGATTTTTTTCAAGTTCTGAGTTTTTTACAACATCAAATCCAAAATGACTGTTAAATTTTATTTCTTTGGGTATTTTATCAAAAAAACTCTTGAATTTACTGCAACCAAGAGGTTGGTGATACTTATGATCAAATAAATGATGAATAGGTGAACCATTTCTACCTATATTTCCTATTATTCTTCCAATTAAAAATTGAATTGGAGAAAATTTAAAATAATTATTAGGATTAGTTAAAATTGAAAATGGACCATTTTTTGACATTACATTAGATAAATACATTATTGATTTTGGATTTCCAATTGATTCGTCAAAATGCAAATAAGTAGTTTTGGGAGTTTTTTTAACATCATAGATTTCCCACCATTTTGATGGAATACTTTTTTCAAGACAGAGTCCAACTACCATTAAATCTTTTCTTTTATAATCAGATAACAACTGTAGAATTTTTTTTCTTTTAAATTCTATATTAAGTATTAAAATCAGAAAATAAATTATAATTCCATTATTAACTGATAAATCTTCTCTTTTTATTAATCCTTTAGACACATTTTTATTTAATTTTAAAATTTTTGGATAAGTTAAAATTTTTATTAAAAATCTTGATAAAAATCCTATTTGACCACTAATATATTTTTCTTTATTTACAGGATTAGATGATTTGCCTATTTTTTTTCTACTTTTAAAATAAATTAAATCATCATTTAATAATTTAAAACTAAACTCACTTAATTCATTAAAAAATATAATTTCATTTTTATTTGAAATTTGTTTTTGAATAAACTCAAATATTTTTTTTAATATTTTTTTTAATTGTTTAATCTCTTCTTCAAAATCATTTTCACTTTTAAAATTTTTTAGATCATTATATATCTGATTAAATCTAGCAACTAATTCTTGAGTAGTCTTATCTAATTTTATTGAAATAGAATTGTCGTAAATAAAATTTTTCATTTTATATAAATAATGCCTTTACTATTTTTTTTAAATATAATGTTATTATTTTTAAACAATAGATGTTAAAATTCAAATACAAATGAATCATTCTATAAATCAATTATTTTATTACAAAATGATCTAAATGATTGGTCATGTGAAATTATTATAATACTAATTTTCATTTCGCTTTTAATTATATTCAAAGATTTAATAATTAATTTTTTATTTTCATCATCTAATGAACTAGTAAATTCATCTAAAACTAAAATTTGAGGTTTTTTGAATAATGCTCTTGCAAGACCAATTCTTTGAATTTGACCTCCAGATAAATTTAAACCATCTTCTATAATTTTATTAAAGGCAATGGTCTTATTAATTTTCTCAAGTTGACATAATTTAATTACTTTTTCATACCAATTTTTATCATATTTAGAATTTGATTTAATAAAAGTTATATTTTCAAAAAAATTAGCGTTAAAAATTCTTACAGTTTGCTCAACATAACCAAATAAATTTTTAAATGAGCTTTTTTTAATTAAGTCAAAATTAATACCATCAAAAAATATTTCACCTTTTGATTTTTTTATTATACCCATTATTATTTTAATTAAAGTAGATTTTCCAGAACCTGATTTACCAAATATTCCTAAAATATCACCTTTTTTAAAATCAAAAGAAATTGAATCAAATATTACTTTATTATTAGAATAAGAATAACCTACATTTTTAAATATGATAGATTCTTTAAGATTATAAATACCCTTTTTTTTGTTTTTAATTTTAGGTTTTATTTTACTTTCAATAAAATCTAAGGTTGCTTTATAAAAATTAATTTGGTTATAACTATTTAATAATCTATTAAATGATGGTAGAATTCTTGAAAAAGAAATAATTAAGATAATAATATAACTTAAAATTTCTTTAACAGGCAATTCAAAAAAATAATAAAGTGCTATTCCAGTAGTGATTATAATAATTAAACCTGAAAATTCTATAAAACTTCTTGGAATACTTGAGTAAATTTTCTGTCTTGCGATATAAATATTTCTATTAGATAAAGAGCTTTCAAGATTATTAACAAAATATTCTAAACCACCATTTATTAATACTGACATATAACTCATAAGCCCTCCTTTTACATCATTTTGAAGTTTATCTTGGAAAATTTGTCTTTTTTCACCCCAACTAATAATTCTTCTTCTGAAGAAAAAATAAATTACAGAAATACTTAAAAACAATAAACAAAAAGTTATAATGGAGGATGAAAAATCATAAATAAAAAGAATAATAAATAATGTAAAAAGAATAACTATTTCAACTAAATAAGTTATTAAGGATGAAATTAGTTCTGTTAATTTTTCAACTTCTAAAACTACTAGATTAGAATGAGAGGAATTACTTTCTTTTGTAAACTCATTATAATCCATATAAAGAATATTTTCATAAACTTTTAATGTGATTTTTTCATTTACAGAACGCCAAAATTTTGAAATCAAATATGAATGTAAAACCCAAATAATAGATTTAATCCCAATAATAAATATTACAAATAAAATTAAATATGTATATAGAGTCACTTTACTAAGATTACTAATATCAATAGAAAACATATATAATTCTATTTTCTTTATGTCATTTAATAAAATATCAATTATTGGAATAAATATTCCAATACCTAATATTTCAAAAAATACTGTAACAATTGAAGAAATTAAAATTATTATTATTTCTTTTTTTGCAACACCTGTATTTCTTAATAGAAAGTATGATTTAAATAAAATTTTTTTCAAAACTTAGATTAAAATTAAATTTCTTAATACCCCAATTATCTTTTTATGAATTTAATCAAATGAAAATCTCTCACAATACCACCTCCCGTTAGAGTTAACTTTTCTTCGCTGTCTTTTATATTAATGGTGTATGTAGCTACAGGATTATCTTTCTTTTCCAGATTTCTTTTAATTTTAAAATTAATAATATCAACTTCTTTTGTGAAAGGACTTAAAACTTTTTCAACTGTATTTAAAGAAAATAAATTCCAACCACTTTCCCATTCTTTACTTTTTTTATAATGATTTTTGTATCTAATTATAACATCAATATCATCTTTATTAAAAGCGCCAAATATTAAACCAATCCCGTTACTTTTTAAATGATTAATAATCCTTTTTATTGGAGCTTCAATTTCATCAAAAATTGAAAGTACTCCAGACATAACAATAAAATCAAATTTCTTATTAATATCAAAGTTTCTAGCATCACCATTGATAAAACTAACATCTTTTAAAAAGGGTTCATTTTTTGCAATCTTTAAAAGTTCATTCGAATATTCCAATCCAGTAAAATTAATATTTGAAAACTTATCCTTTAAAATATATATAAGTTCTCCTTTTGAACAACCAATATCTAATAATTCATATTTTTTTTTTGGATCAATATTTCTAGAAATTTCATTAATCAAAAAATTAATTCTTTCATATTTTTTAAACTTAGAATAATCTGAATTCAAATAACTATCAATTGATTTATTTATATTTTTATTAAACATTTATAAATTTTTAAAAATTAATAAGTAGTATTTTATCTCATATTAGAAAAAAATATATTATTCATGTAAAAAAATTCTCCTAATTGATTTTTGAAATTTTTCTTAAATTTTAATGATTTATAATTTAAAATCAAATCATTATAATTTTCTATACTTTTTGCCTCAAATATAAAATTATAACCTGATGTAGGATTATCCCCACAACATATAGGCTTTATTTTATGAAAAGCTAGTTCAGGAAGAATTGACCCGTAAACTGATACCCCAAATTTAATTCCAGATTTAAAAATAATTTTATTTGAAACCCTTGAATCTATCCAATTTATTTGTGGGTATTTTAATTTTATTTTATTTAAAATTTTTCTGCTACCTTCCAAGTGATTAGGATGAATTTTGAAGCCAATATTTAAATTATTATCTAAAGTTAATTTAATAGTATATAATAACCACTCATATAAATCATTAAATATAATTGATCTATATATGTGCTGACTGTCAAAAAAATCGCCAATAAATACAACGCCATCATATTTGTTTTTAAGTTCTGGCGAATTGTAACTTGAACTATATTGATTTATTCTCATATAGTTTAAATCGTTATGCCCTTGTACTCTTTTTTTTAGTTGAGATAGCCCTTTTTTAATTAATTCATCTTTATTTTTTAAAGATTTAAATACTTTTTTAAAATCCCAATGAGGACTGACTTGAGATGTATCATTTCTGGTTAATTCTTTAATTTTTAATTTATTAAGGGTTGAATATCCAGTTGTAAAAACTCTAATTCCTCTTTCTAAAAACACTCTAACAGGAATTCCATGACTTATATATGTTGAATAAGATGAAAAATATTTTTTAATTCTATATTTTTTAGTTAAACCCTCATAATACTCTATTTGATTATAACAATCATAAATAAAAAGAAATAATGAAGGATTTGTAATATTTACAGTTGGTTTTTTATTAAACCTCATATAAGAGTCATAAATCAAATCACCACATTTTATTTTTTTAAATCTATGTTCGAGTAACTGCTTTTTATTTTTTAAACGCCTAAAATAATTAATAGCAAGAATAAAATTTTTAATTTTTTTATTAATTGATAAATTCATGGGATGAAAAAAAATTTTTATTCCCAGTTTTGAATATATTTTTTTCCATTTTCTTCTTATCATTAAATGATGAAATTTCTTAATTAGCTTAGGTATAATAAAAATCCAATAAAAAAAAGGTACATAACTCAAATTTGGTGATATTCCTTCAAATCTTGTATCATTTTCATTAACAATTATCTCTTTAAATGTATAAAAAAACAATAAATCATGAGGGCACTGAATTATTGATAAATTTGTCTGCTTAGATCTTTTAATTGACTGTTTACTTAAGTAAATTTTTTTTTCTTCAACATTAAAAAACCATAATTTGAATCTAGATAATAGATACATGATTATATAGTTAATGATTATTTAAAAATCTTAATTTATTTTGACAAAAAAGCTCTGATAGTATATTTTGAGCTAGGCTCCTGAAGTCTATAAATATGTTGTACTTTAAACCCTGCTCTTGTAGCCATAATACAAGTAGAAGCAATACTGAAAATATGCAAGTGCTCTACAAAAAATTCTTCACGATCCTTACCCTCTTTTGATGCATATTCCCCGTCAGGAATTTCTATGTAGACAAATCCGTCTTTACTAAGCCAACCTTCTACTGAAGAAAGCATTTTTATTGGGTCTTCTACATGTTCTAATACTTTATTCAATGTTACTATATTGTATACTCCATTTGGTTTCAATTGCATAAAGTCTCCACATAAAACTTTTAC
>CEQY01183861.1_pt1 | contig 10621 bp, 9 predicted proteins | sample 361391 | NCBI WGS metagenome assembly CEQY01 (sample SAMEA2621075, study PRJEB7988) | marine metagenome | isolation source: saline water (ENVO:00002010), including
CAAATGCTTACTAATGGATTTCAGGTTGGTGAATATAGGCCAGATGACTCAAAAGATGAAATTGAAATAAGAGCTAGATTTGATATGGAAAATAGATCTTTGAGTGGTATAAAAGATTTAAAAGTAAATTCATTGAATGGACTAATACCTATCAGCACTTTTGTAAAATTAGTTCCTGTAGAAAATAGACAATCAGTTGTAAGAAGAGATGGAAAATTTTTTCACGAGATTGGTATTGCGATAGATAAAACTCAACTAGATGGTTCTGGTCAAGTCTATCTCGTATCAGATAAAGTTCAAGAAATTGATGACTGGCTCTCTCAACAGAAATTTGATGATGGAATCAGTACAAAATTCAGAGGTATGCAGGAGGAGACCGAAGAAGTAACAGAGTTTCTATCAATTGCTGCAGTAACTGCATTAGCATTAATGCTTATACTTCTTGTGACACAGTTTAATAGCTTCTACCAATCAACTCTTGTATTAAGCGCAGTATTTATGTCAATAGTAGGAGTATTGGTAGGATTACTCATCACAGGTAAGCCTTTCAGCACAACCATGACTGGAATTTCGATTGTGGCATTGTCTGGTATCGTTGTTAATAATAATATTGTACTAATTGATACCTTCAATAGATTGACAGGTGAGTTCCCAAATCTATCGAGAGAAGATGTAATCATAAAAACTTGTAAACAAAGATTACGTCCGATCTTATTAACTACGGCAACGACTATATTTGGACTACTTCCTTTAGCTCTTGGAATAAGTATTGATGTTCTAGGAAGAGAAATAGTAGTAGGTAGTAGAGTTGTTGGATGGTGGCAAAACTTAGCCTCATCAATTGTCTTCGGATTAGCCTTTAGTACAATTCTAACTCTCATTTTTACACCAGCCGCGCTGACACTTCCTTCGAGGATAAAGTCATGGTTAGAAGTTCGATTTGATTTTATAAAATCTTCAAGTGAAGTGATGAATGAAAAATCATAAGTTACAATAAGTTATGACCAAAAAAGATACAGTTAATTTCGAAACATCACTTCAAAAGCTAGAAAAAATTATTGATAGGCTTGAGGATGGTGACGTCAGCTTAGAAGAAAGCGTCAAATCATTTGAAGAAGGTATTGGACTCGTAAAAGAATGTCAGAAACAGCTATCTGAAGCCGAGCTTAAAGTAAAAAAACTTTTAGATAACGGCGATACTGTAGATCTGGAAAGCTAATATTAAATTTATGTCTGCAAGCTTTCTATCCGAATGCAAAGAGAGAGTATTCAATCGAATAGATTCTCTTATTCCAGACAAAAATAAGATTACATCATCAATGAGATATTCAGCAATGGCTGAAAGTAAATGTATTCGTGGTGGTTTAGTATTTGCTTCGGGAAATTTAAATGAAGAAATTTCTATTTCTGCATTAACTGATATGGCTGTAAGTATAGAACTTATGCATACTTACTCATTAATTCACGATGACTTACCTGCAATGGATAATGACGATTTCAGAAGAGGCCAAGCTTCCAGTCATATGAAATTCAATGAAGCTACTGCCATATTGACTGGTGATGCATTACAGGCTTTAGCCTATGAGACCATTTCACGCTCATCTGACTTAATGCAAGAACAAAAGATTGAATCTATAATAGCTTTATCAAATTCCTGTGGACATGAAGGAATGATTCTAGGTCAACAATATGATTTAGATGCTGAAAATAATGAATATGACGATATTCAAAAAATCCATGAGCTAAAAACAGGAAAACTCATACAGGTTGCAATTACTTTGCCCCATTTAGGTAATAATATGCAAAAAAATGAGTTAAAGATTTTAAAGGATATTGGGAAGGATCTTGGCCTTGCTTTTCAAATTATAGATGATGTCTTGGAGGCGTCATCAGATTCAAGAACCTTAGGAAAAAGCAATAAATCAGATATAACAAATCAAAAGTTAACCTATGTAAGTGCTTTTGGTGAGGAAGCATCAATAGAGAAAGCATATGCTCTTTCGAATAATTGCATAACAATGTTAAATGATTATTTTGATTTAGATAAAATTAGGGACTTCATTTCTTTAGCAAAGTTTATGGTTGATAGAAAAAACTAAAATGAAAATATTTTCTGAGATACCAGCAAAAAAACCTGAAACTCCAGTTTTAGATAAAGTAAATTTTCCTGCTGATATCAAAAATTTAACTTCTGTTCAATTAAAAGCGCTAGCAGATGATGTAAGAGCATTCATGCTTTTTAGTGTTGGTCAAAGTGGAGGTCATTTGGGTGGTGGGCTAGGTGTCGTTGAGCTAACTGTTGTCTTACATTATCTTTACAGTGCTCCTGATGACAAAATTATATGGGATGTCGGTCATCAAGCTTATCCTCACAAAATATTAACAGGAAGAAAAGAAAGTTTGGCCTCAATCAGACAAAAAGATGGATTAGCTCCGTTTCCTAGCAGAGAAGAAAGTCCATATGATGCTTTTGGCGTTGGTCACTCAAGCACTTCAATAAGCGCAGCTCTTGGAATGGCAATCGCAAATAACGATTCTGATAAAAAAGTGGTTGCAGTGATTGGTGACGGAGCTATGACAGCAGGCATGGCATTTGAAGGTTTATCTCATGCAGGTCATGTGAAACCAAATATGTTAATAATTCTTAATGATAATGATATGTCTATCTCAGAAAATGTTGGTGGATTAAATAATTATTTTTCGCGTATTTGGGCTTCAAAAGTTTACAAAGGTATCAGAAAAAGTGGAAAAGGTTTTCTAGAAAATCTACCTCAAGCACACCATATTGCAAGAAAAGTTGAAACTCAAATGAAAGCTATGGTTGCACCTGGAAGTATTTTTGAAGAATTAGGTCTTAATTATATTGGCCCCATAGATGGACATGATATTAATGAATTAACAAAAGTGATTGGAAACTTGAAGGATTTTGAGGGTCCTCAATTCCTACATGTAATTACAAAAAAGGGGGCTGGCTTAGATCCTGCTGAAGCAGATCGTATTGGTTTTCATGCGATTGGAAAAATTAAACCATTAGATTCAATCGAAAAAATGAATGGACCAAAATTTCAAGATGTTTTTGGCCAATGGATTGTTGATATGGCAATGCAAGATGATGATTTGATAGCTATAACACCTGCAATGAGAGAGGGCTCAGGATTGGTCAAATTTAGCAAAGAGTATCCTGAAAGATTTTATGACGTTGCAATTGCAGAACAACATGCAGTTACGCTTGCAGCTGGAATGGCATGTGAGGAGAAAAAACCAGTCGTGGCAATATACTCTACTTTTTTGCAACGTGCATATGATCAACTCATACATGATGTAGCATTACAAAATTTGAATGTTCTCTTTGCAATTGATCGAGCTGGTTTGGTCGGTGAGGATGGTCCAACTCACTCTGGAAACTATGACTTAACTTATCTTAGATGTATCCCAAATATGATTATTGCTGTCCCAGCAGATGAAAATGAAACAAGAAAGTTATTGACCACAGCTTTTAATCACAATGGTCCAGCTGCAGTTCGATATCCCAGAGGGAGAGGAATCAATGCAGATATTGATCTTGATCTAAATTCAGTTGAGATAGGTAAAGGAAGAGTAATTCATTCTATGGACTCAGACCATCTTGTATTAAATTTTGGAACGTTAATCGCAACGTCAGAAGAAGTTGCAAAAGAGTTAAATGCTACCCTCCTAGATATGAGGTTTGTAAAACCACTAGATGAAGATTTAATCAAGGAGCACTTTGAAGGTAAAAGAGCTATTATCACAATAGAGGATGGGGTTATATCTGGAGGTGCTGGATCAGCAGTAAATGAATGGGCGCAAAAAAATAAAATTAACGCACAAATTATTATATGTGGCATCCCTGATAAATTTATTGATCACTCAAGCCGAGAAGAAATGATCAAAGAGGTTGGCCTAGATAAAAAAGGTATTCTTACGAAAGTAAAAAATTACTTATCGTAAGTGTCCCATCTTATTTCTTTTGGTATTCAGATATTCTTGATTCTTTTCATTTTCCCCCTCATGCAAAGATGTTCTTTGCGCAACATTAATACCAACTTCTTCTAGTGCACTCACTTTTTTTGGATTATTTGTTAGTAGATTGACGGAGGAAACATTAAAGTGCTGAAGAATATCCAAGCATATATTGTATTCTCTCAAATCAGCTGGGAAACCTAACATTTCATTTGCTTCTACAGTGTCATGGCCTTGATCTTGAAGTGCATAAGCTCTAATTTTATTCACCAAACCAATGCCCCTGCCTTCTTGTCGTAGATATAACAGGATACCTGTTTTATTTTTAGCTAACATTTTCAGTGCTGCCTGCAATTGGGGACCGCAATCGCACCTTAGACTATGCAATGCATCGCCAGTTAAACATTCGGAATGGACTCTACACATAACTGTATCCTCGTTATAAATATCACCAATCGTTAATGCAATATGATCCTTACCGCAGGGTTCCTCAAAAGTTGAGATAGTAAACTCACCAAACTTAGTTGGTAATTTAGACTCGGATGCAAATTTACAGCTATTCAATTTTTTAAGTATTTATAAAGATTGCCAGAATTATAACACCGGCTAGCAGTCCTGCTAGTAAATCATCAAGAAGAATTCCGAGACCACCTTTTATATTTTTATCTACCCATGAAATAGGCCATGGTTTCAAAATATCAAAAAATCTAAATAATAAAAAAGCACAGAAATACATGAATACTTCGTGATTTAATATGGACAAAGCTATTAACATTCCAGCAACTTCATCAATTACAATACATGAGCTGTCTTCAGAATCACTTTCTTGATCAGCCTTAAAACATACCAACCATGAAAATAAAATAAAAATTGGCAAAATAAAGTAAGTGTAAGAATGCAAAAAATCTAAAAAATACCATAACAAAACTGTCACTAAGCTACTCCAAGTACCTGGTGCGGGTCTCAGCAAACCTATGCCAAAAAATGTGGCAAAAAGATGAGAGGGTTTATTTAGTTGAGGAAAACTCATATTAATTAAAATGATCCCAATTTCTTATAAAGTCTATATTGTTTGTAATATTTAGTTTTTTTCCACCCATTACACCAATAGTATGACATTCTTTTCCAGCAGATTTGAGGTTGGCTTTAAGAGCTTTTAATCTCCTTGGCGCAACTGTATAAAGAATCTGATAGTCATCTCCAAACTCTAAGCATTGTTTTTTTAATTTTTTGTCTACTACGGGGACTTTATCTAAATTTATGTTACAACCCACTCCTGAGCTTGAGATGAGATGTGAGAGATCTTGAAGTATTCCATCTGAAATATCAATTGCAGACGAAGCAATATTTGAGATTGCCAGACCGTAATTTATTTGAGGAGTGGGATATAGATATGATCTAGTTATTTTATTTAAAACGCCACTCTTTTTAAATTCTCTAAATCCAATATAAGCATGTCCTAACTTATCTGATAAACATAAAATATCTCCAGCATTAGCGGTAGATCTAAGAAGAGATTTTTTCTGTGGTTTACCTATGACTGTAACACTTATTTGTAATGGCCCCTTTACAAGATCGCCGCCAATTAAAGGAAACTTATACTCTCTTGATATTTTTTGTAGGCCCTTTCTAAAACTAATCATCCAATCAGGTTTAAAATTTGGCATAACCAAAGAGAGAGTAAATGCAACTGGTTGTCCTCCCATGGCTGCTATATCACTTAAAGCAACTGCAACGGATCTGTATGCAATTGCGTCGGCAGGCATAGACCTTAAGAAATGCACATCGACTATTGAAGTATCGGTGCTGATTAATAATTTCGATTTGCCAGCAAGTATTGCACAGTCATCTCCAACAGATAGGTCTATACCATTGGTAGTAAGATAAGAGGTTCCTATACCTGTAAGATACTTCTTAATGATTGAGAATTCTGAACTTATCTTAACTTGGATATCTTTCAAATAAGCCAGTTGCGCCCATGCCGCCACCAACGCACATTGTCACAATGCCAAATTGTTTGTCTTGATTGTTTAGTTCACGAACTATATGACCAACCTGTCTTGATCCAGTCATGCCAAATGGGTGCCCAATCGAAATTGAACCGCCATTAACATTAAGCTTATCCATAGGAATTCCCAACTGATCTCGACAATATGCCACTTGAACTGCAAATGCCTCATTAAGTTCCCAAAGATCAATATCTTCAACACTCATGCCATGAGATTTCAAAAGCTTAGGAACCGAATAAACTGGTCCGATACCCATTTCATCGGGTTCACAGCCCATAGTAGTGAAACCTCTAAAGTAAGCCAATGGTTTTAAACCTAATTCTAAAGCTTTTTCCTCACTCATCACTAGTGTTACTGAAGCGCCGTCTGAAAGTTGTGAAGAATTACCTGCAGTGACAGATCCATTCTCTGGATCAAATACTGGTTTTAAAGCTGCCAATCCCTCTAGTGTGGTTGAAGGTCTATTACATTCATCTTTATCAACCGTATAGTCAACCTCTTTTGATTCTCCGGTCTCTTTATTCATAAGCATCATTTTTGTATCCATAGGTACAATTTCGTCAACAAATTTTCCTGCTTCTTGGGCTGCAGCTGTTCTCATCTGACTTTCAAATGCAATTTCATCTTGAGCTTCTCGAGAAACGTTATATCTATTAGCAACACATTCGGCTGTAACACCCATTGGATGATAAATACCTGGATGACTTTCAGCTAATTTTTCATTTACAAATCCGTCCATATTTTGTTTTCCAGAAAGCATAGTAATTTGCTCCACGCCTCCAGCTATGACTGTATCGTAGCAGCCTGCCATTATTTGGCTTGCAGCCATAGATATTGACTGTAAACCAGAGGAGCAGTAACGATTAACTGTTGTGCCTCCGACTGAAAGAGGAAGATTTGAAAGAACTGCCGCATTTCTTCCAATGTTGTGCCCCATAGCGCCCTCAGGATTACCACAACCCATAATGACATCTTCAACCATCTCAGGAGGTAAGTTTGGATTTCTATCTAACATGCTATTTATAATGTGAGCCAACATGTCATCGGGTCGGGTCATGTTAAAGCCTCCGCGATGTGACTTAGCTAAACCAGTCCTCACACTGTCCACAATAACTGCTGTTTTCATATTTTTCGCTCCAAAGTAGTTAGTGAGTTATTCTAAACGATCATTATCATTACTTAAAGACTTATACCAATTTGGTATAAGGTCAATATTATGCTCTTTTGCCTTCGAAAAAATATATGGAAGAGTAATTGGACTAAAAGGGAGAACTAGCAGGATTCCTAGACCTATACTTTTTAAGACTTGAGATAATTGAGTATTTGCTTGCTTGATTTCATTTTCAGTTGCTAAGCCTTCAACATATTTAATATAAATATCAAGCATTTTTTTATTTTCAAGATTTTCCTCAAGAAAACTTTCTTGAATTTTGGATAAAATTAAACCAATTCTTTTTGTAAATATATTCATAAAAAAGCCCAGAAATATCTGGGCTTAATTATATAGAAATGATTAAAGGTTAGAAATTTCTTCCAAAATTAATTCCCCAAATCTTAGGATCTATTGCGACACCATTTTGGAAACCTCCAACTGTTACATCAGTTGAATAATATGCATATACATGATCTTCGTCACCTAAATTTCTAACGTAGGCTCCAACATACCATTCCTCACTGGTTGGTGTATATCTAATAGAGATGTCCATTAGATCAACTGAGTCAATGTGACCTCTGTTACGATTGAAAATCGTGCTGTAATAATCATCTCTATATGAATAATCAGCTCTTAAGGTCCACGTACCAGCATTAGTATCAATAAATTTTGTAACGCCTAATCTATAATTTAACTCTGCTGCAAAAGGTAAGGAATTGCCACTCAAGTCTTGAACAACACCGTCTGTTAACGGACATGGTAATGTTGTTGAATCCAAACCAAAAAACGGCTGAGTACAAAGTGGGCCGAATGATTTATAAATAGTTCCAGCGTCAGTGGGTTGGTAAAGAACTAAAGCACCTAACAAAGGATTAGATGCAGCTAAGCCCAATGAACAAGCAGGGCTTGGCGCAGCTTGTCCTAAAAGAACTAAAGGATTACAAGTAGCTGCAAGACCAGCAAAGTCTGATAAAAATCCTGTAGCTCCTGCTGGAAGTGGTAAAGTCTTTGTTGCAGCATTTGGATTTAAAGAATCCACCGATGCAAACTCATCAACAGTCGCATCTGTATGAGCGAAGAATCCATCAATCATTAAGGTTGGACTGAGGAACATTGTGAACTCTGCCTCAAACCCTTCAATTGTTGCATCTGCGTTTTCATTTAGTGAGGCTCGATTAACAATTTTTGATAATTGAAGACCTTCATAGTCATTAGAGTATGCTGACAAATTAAGTTGCAATGCACCATCCATGAACGTGCTTTTTAGACCTATCTCGAGCACATTTGCAATTTCAGGATCAAAGTTTACCAAAGTTGCAATATCTGTAGTATTAAAACCGCCTGGTTTGAAGCCGGTTGAATATGTTGCATAGAACAATTGGTTATCATTTAATTGATGGTCAATACCAATTTTATATGTTGATTCTTCTGCAGCATAATCTCTGAAAGATGGAGAGGGCCTTACTCCTCCATAATATCCAGCTCCAAGATTTTGCAAATCTAACAATGAGTTAAATGCAGCATCATTAATTTCATATTCTGTATATCTTCCACCCACGGTAACTGTTGTATCTTCACTTAGATCAAAATACATTTCACCATAAACGGCCTGACTTGACCTATTTAAATTACTATCAGCATGAAAATGCTTCTGCCACGGCGGAAGTGTTGTCTTTAGTGCTGCGCCAGCCGCCGCAGCATTTGCTGCTCCAGCCAATACTGCACCTTGTGCTTGCGCAGGAGGTATTAAACCAGCTGCAACAGCGGCACCTATCTGAGCGCTAACTATTGGAAGAGCTCCAAAATAGGTGACCCAATATGGGGCACCACCATAACCCGCACTGGCAGGAGAGAATAAAACATTTGGTCCAGCTGATACGTTACCCCAATATTCCATATATGGAGTTGCAATACCATACTCAGTTTCACTATCGTTTTCGCTATGGTATAGGCCGAATGTAAAGTTAAAATCTCCGTCATAGTCAGATGAAAATCTTAATTCAAATTGACTCCACTCTGATTCATTGGTAGATCTATCAACCGCAACATCAGAAGCAAAAGTCTTTAATCCTCTACCCATATTACCTTTTGTGGGATCGTAAAAAAGATTTGCTTTTACTGGTCCTAATTGATAAGGAACAACGCTTACCGCATGATCATAATCTGCATAATCATCAAATTGTCTAGTGTGATATGAGTATGTAAGAACCATGTTCATGGTATCTGATAAAGCAGTATCTATCTCAAACAGTGTATTTTGTAATGTTGCTGTATGTGAGGGATTAGAGTCTAGATCAACTGATCGAATATCAGTAGATGGATTATTTCTATATATAGTATAGTCTAGGGAAGCATTCTGAAATTGAAGATATGGTATCCAATGACCATAACTTCCAGGAGACCAAACAGCTTCCATCCCATTTTCAAATGGGCTACATCCATAAAATCTATCTTGTTTACAAAACTGTCGCGCGGCTCTTAATCTTTGATCATCTGCTTTAGTGTTTTCATATATTAGGGAGATCACAGTATCGTCAGAAAGGTCCCACTCAAGGGAAACTCTGCCAGCGAGAGTATTTCTATCATCAAGCTCTTCACCGTTGTAACTGTTAATTACAAAACCATCTCTTTTTAGAGAAGCAAAAGCAACTCTTGCGCGCATGGAATCTGATAGTGGAAGATTAACTGCACCAGAAACTCTTGATGAATCATAGTCTGCAAGATCGACTTTCACATTGCCTCCTGCGACATCAGTAGGTCTTTTTGAGAGCATTTGTACAACACCACCAGTTGTCCCAGCACCAAATAGGGATCCCTGAGGGCCTCTTAAAACCTCAACACGCTCAACATCAAAGAGCTCTGTTTCATAAAGTCCTGAAATTGAGGCAGTTTGACCATTCCAAAAGTATCCGATGGAACTGCTAGTTGAATTACCAACTGCAAAGTTACCTATACCTCGCAAAGTAATTCCGGAACCTGAAAATGCGCCTTTAGCAAAGCCAAGTGTAGGCACAGCAAATTGAAGATCCTCAAAGTTTTCGATTTGTTTAACCTCTAAATCTTCTGATGTGATAGCTGTAATAGTTATAGCTGTGTCTTGAAGGTTAGTTTCTTTCCTCAAAGCTGTAACTACGACTTCTTCAACGGTCCTAGCTGAGTTGTCTTGAGCAAATGTGGGTATAGCACTAAACGTAAATGCTATTAAAAAAGCATAAAAAAGTCTGTTCATCATCTCCCCCTTTAAGTTGATTAAATTGAACTTGATCATCAATAATACACCCGATGAATTGAGCAATGCAATGATTTATGCCAACCTTTTTTTTTATAGATTCTAATTATGAATATGAATAAATTTCAGTTATTTAAGATCAGCGGAACTTTTACCCAAAACTTGCCTTGCAACAATTAGCTGTTGAATTTGCTGAGTACCCTCAAAAATATCCAATATTTTTGAATCTCGAGAGAATTTTTCCAACAA
>CEQY01122540.1_pt1 | contig 10611 bp, 10 predicted proteins | sample 361391 | NCBI WGS metagenome assembly CEQY01 (sample SAMEA2621075, study PRJEB7988) | marine metagenome | isolation source: saline water (ENVO:00002010), including
ATTAAACCAGAATTAAATACTGATAAAGCTTTAAGTAAAGCAAATGTTATAATAGATTTTACGATACCAAAATGTACATTCGAAGTTTTAAAAATAGCCACAAAACTGAAAAAAAAGGTTGTTATTGGAACAACAGGCTTCACAAAAAAAGAAGAAGAATTAATAAAAAAGTTTTCTAAAAAAATTCCAATTCTAAAAGCAGGAAATATGAGCCTTGGGATTAATCTACTTATGTACCTTACAGAAATCACATCAGCATCGCTTGGCAATAATTATTTAAGTAAAGTTTTTGAGGTTCACCATAAACATAAAAAAGATTATCCATCTGGTACAGCTCTAATGCTTGGAAAAGGCATTGCTATAGGAAAAAATAAAGACTTTTATAAAATGATGGGTAAAAGATATTTAAACAAAAAAAAATTTCCATATGGAAAAAAAATAAATTTCAATTCAATAAGAAAAAGTGAAATTATTGGTGAGCATGAAGTTACTTTTTCAAGTGGAAAAGAAATTATAACACTGAACCACGAAGCTTTTGATAGAGCTTTATATTCTGAAGGAGCAATATCTGCTGCTAAATGGCTAATTAATAAAAAACCAGGTCTTTATTCAATGAGGAATCTGTTGAACTTTAAGTAATGAATGAAGTTCAGAGAGCCAAAATAGTTTTAAAAATACTCAATAAAACTTACCCAAAAACTCCAATACCATTAAAACATAAAAATATATTCACACTTTTAATATCTGTTTTACTTTCAGCTCAATGCACAGATGTAAATGTTAACAATGTTACAAAGAATATTTACCCAAAATACAACTCACCCGAACATTTTGTTAAGCTTGGAAGAAAAAAAATAGAAAAATTAATAAGAAGTATAGGAATTTTTAGAATTAAAGCAAAGAGTGTTTACAATTTGTCAAAGACTTTGGTTGAAAAATATAACAGTAGGGTTCCAAAGACATTTGAAGAGTTAGAGGAGTTACCTGGTGTAGGACACAAAACAGCTAGTGTAGTTATGTCTCAAGGATTTGGCTATCCGGCATTTCCTATTGATACACACATACATAGACTTGCACAGAGATGGGGTTTAACTAATGGTAAAAATGTTATCCAAACTGAAAAAGATTTAAAACGGTTGTTCCCTAAAAAATATTGGAACAAACTACACCTTCAAATAATTTACTACGGAAGAGAATACTGTAAAGCAAGAGAATGTTATGGTATTTCTTGTAAAATTTGTACTTCTTGTTATCCTAAAAGAAAAAAACCAATTAAAACAAAGAAAGCTTAACATGAAAATTCTAGGCATTGGAAATGCAATTGTAGACGTTATTTGCAAGGTTGATGAAAGTTTTATTATACAAAATGATTTAACCAAAGGTACTATGAAGCTTATTTTTGATGATAAAGAATTTAAGACTATGTTATCTAATCTTAAAATTGAGAAAACTATATCAGGAGGATCAGTAGCAAATTCTATTGTAGGATTGTCTCAACTTGGTAATAAAGTAGGTTTTATTGGCAAAGTAAGCGATGATGAACTCGGAAGTAAATATGAAGATGGTCTAAAATCCGAGAATGTCGAATATTTTTATTCTAAAAAAAAAGAAGAATTACCTACAGGAACTTGTTTAATTTTAGTGACTCCAGACTCTGAAAGAACAATGTGTACATTCCTTGGTACTGCAGGGAAAATTAATGAAAATGACGTCAATGTTGAAATTATAAAAAAGTCTGAAATGATATTTCTTGAAGGTTACTTGTGGGATGAAGGAGAGCCGAAAAAAGCATTTGATAAAGCTATTAAAAATGCCAATAAGGTTGCTATGTCCTTGTCAGATCAGTTCTGCGTTGATAGACACAAGCAACATTTTTTAGATTTAGTAGAAAATAAATTAGATATTACTTTTGCAAATGAGCAAGAAATAATGTCATTGATTGATGCAAAAAATTTTAACGATGTAATTGATTTTGGAAAAAATTTAAAAAAACTACTAGTTATAACTAGGGGAGATAAAGGAGCTATTTCTATATTGAATAATGAAATTACAGAAAATAATATCGAAAAAAACTTAAATATAAAAGATCTCACTGGTGCGGGAGATTTATTTGCTGCTGGTTTTTTACATGGGTATTTAAATAATTTAACACAAATAGAGTGCCTAAACAAAGGAAGAGAAATGTCATCAAAAGTTATACAGCAAATAGGTGCTAGGCTTTAGAATTTTTTCGATTATAACTACCTTTTCCTTTTTTTGGTTTAACCACTTTGGGTTTATACTTGTTGGTAAAAAGTGTTTTAGCGTGTAGATTTTTTTTTTTATTCATTTATTTTGTAACCACCTTTAACACTTGAAATAAATTTTATATCTTCGAATTTTCTTTGTATTTTTTTTCTTAGTCTATAAATATGTGTTTCAACAGTATGAGTTTCTAGTTTGGACTTATGACCCCAAACTTGTTTTTGCAACTCTGTTATTGAAATTGGCTTTTTTGATTCACTCAAAAAAATAATTATCTTAGCCTCTTTTTCAGTAAGTGATAATTTATTATCATTGCTACTTATAACTCTTGAATTTGAATTTATGAAATAATTCCCAATTTTTATATTATTTTGCTGATTAAATTTATTCTTTAAAAAATTAATATTAATTAATTCAGTTAATTTGGTTATATCAATTGGAAACTCTTTTATTGTAATTTGGTTATTTAAATCAAGTTTGTGATTACTTGAAATGATTAGATAATTTTTTTCAGTTGGTAAATTATCAATTTTATCAGTATTTATTGATTTTAATTTAAAATTAAAATATTTACCAAGTTCCTCTAAAATATTAAACAATATATCAAATTTGTGTATTATTAATATTTGTTGATCGGGCATGACTTTACAATATGACAATTATAGTAAAAAATAAAGATACTCTTATATACGACGAATTTTCATTTAAATGTTGTATTGGCAAAAATGGATTTACTAAAAAAAAAATAGAGGGTGACAAGAAAACACCAAAAGGAACTTTTTCTTTAGGTAACATATTTTACAGGCAAGATAGAAAGCTCAAACCTCTATCTAAATTAAAAGTTTTAACAATAAAGAGAAATATGGCTTGGTGTAATGATACAAATTCAAAAAAAAGTTATAATAAGTTGATAAAATCAGATTCAATATTAAAACACGAAAAACTTTTTAGAAAAGATTATAAATATGATTATCTAATTCCAATAAAATATAATTGGTTTAATAGAAAAATTGGAATTGGAAGTGCAATATTTATTCATCTTACAAAGAACTATAAACCTACGGCAGGGTGTATAGGTCTATTAGAGAAAGACTTTCTAATATTAATAAAACTAATTAATAAGAATACTAGAATTAAAATACTTTAACTTCGTTGACCAAATATATCTGAGCCAATTCTTACAAAAGTTGAACCATATTTTATTGCATTCAAGTAGTCTGCTGACATTCCCATACTCAATTCTTTAAGGCCAAGTTTTTTATTTAATTCTTTCATTTTAATAAAATATTTTCCGCTATCTTCATTTAATGGAGGTATGCACATCAAACCTATAATATTTAATTTAAGACCTTTGCAATAATTATAAAAATCTGGAAGTTCACTCTCAGCTATTCCAGATTTTTGTTCTTCGTTTCCAATATTAACTTGAATAAAAAATTTTTTTTCTAAATTATTATCTTTTTGATTTGAAGAAATTTTGTCCGCAAGTTTTTTACTGTCTAATGAATGAATATAGTCGAAAATTTTTAATGCAGTTTTGACTTTGTTTGTTTGTAAACGTCCAATAAGATGCAATTTGATGTTTTTATTTTCTTTTTTAACATCAGTCCATTTTTCCACAGCTTCTTGAACCTTGTTTTCTCCATAATCTAAATGTCCATGCTTAATGAGAGGCATTATACGATCTAATTTAAAAGTCTTTGAAACTGCAATTACTTTTGGAAATACAGTGCTTTTATCTTCAATTGATATATTTAACTTAACATTGTCAATAATTTTGAGTAAATTTTTTAAAGTATCATGCATATTAATATTCCAAATCAATTTTATTTTATAAATACTTTTAACAAAAACAATATTGATAAATTAGATGCTAATACAGCTATAATCTATAGAAATTATAACAAAAAAATAAGAATTAATGATATTATTAAAGCAAAACACTACTGTAAAAATAAAAGAATAAAATTTTTCTTATCAAATAATTTTAAATTAGCAGTAAAATTAGGCTTGGATGGCGCTTATATTCCGGCTTTTAACAAATGTTTTTTCCATTTAAACTATAGCACAAAATCTTCTTTTCTTATCTTCGGATCGGCACATAATATTAAAGAAATACGACTAAAAGAAATACAAAATGTAAGCGTTATCTTTATCTCCTCAATTTTTAAAAAAAATAAAAATTATTTAGGGATTTATAGATTCAAAACACTTAAAGAACTAACTAAAAAAAAAGTAATTGCGCTTGGTGGTATTTCGAAAAAAAATATAAAAAAAATTAAATTATTGCGTTGCTATGGATTTAGTGGGATTTCTTATTTTGAGAAAAAAAAAGGCCCCAAAATTGGGGCCCTTTTTAAATAGTTTAGTCTACAAATTAGAATGCAAAAGTTAATACCATTTGGTATCCACTTCTATCATCATTTGCAGCGTTGTTTACGTTATCAACTTGGTGCATTGAAACTGCAATACCTAGTGAACCTACTGTGTATGAAGCACCAATTGCTACAGCGTCTTGGTCTTGAGATCCAACAGTTTCTCTAGTGTTAACACCATAAGAAATTGATAAATCATCATTTACTGCGTAAGATACACCAATACCAGTTGACTCTACATCAGAAGCATTCTCATTGTCTCTCTCTGATTTTTGAATACCAACTGTAGCACCACCGATTGCGTAAGTTGCAAATAATGTGCTTTCATCAGATTGTGTACCAGTTGTTTGCTCTACATCACCTTGACCATAACCAACTGTTAATCCTTCCATTCCAGTGTAAGTTACACCGAAGTCTGAATAAGAAACATCAGTTATTGCATCAGCTGCGTTGATGTATGATAAAGTCAAGTTTAATCCTGACTCATGTGCGTATACATACTTCCAAGTCTGATCACCGCTAAATCCATTGATTACACCTGTGTCACCACCTGTGATAACATCCCACGGCTCTTCTGAAGCTGTTGGCATTACGTCGTCGTTTGCACTCATGAATGTTGATCCACCATGACCAGCAAAACTTAGAACACCTGCATCACCAAAATCAAATGTTAATGAGTTATCATCAACACCGATTCCTCTGTCTAATTCAACAGAGTATGTTACTGTGAAATCATTTACATCTCCTGAAGCAGAGAATGTAACTGAGTCACCCATTACCCAACCATTACCGTGTGTAGCGTGTTCGTCACCACCAGTATATGTTAAAGTAGCACTACCAGAAGCTGAAAGTTCAGCAGCTGAAACAGATCCAGCAACTAAAGAACCAGCAAGCGCTGTTAGTCCTATTTTTGTATATTTGTTCATATTAGAACTCCTTTTATTAATGTTTAATATTAAACAGAGTTGTTTTATCAAAAATGACTGAAAACACATAAATTTAAGGAATTTTAATTAAATTATTACAATAGTGTTGCAAAATTACATCACAAAAACATATAAAAACATAGGTTTTTTCTAATTTTAGATATAAATCTTTTCTATATTTAAGTTTATCTAATATTTTATAAAAATTTAAAATTATGACTAAGTTTTTAAAAGTTCCAATTTTGTTGTCAATAATCAGCTTATTAATTTTAAGCGCATGTAAAAGTGCAGGAGATGCAAGAAAAAGACCTCCAAACGTAAAAGATAGAGTACAAAAAAATATCGAAGAGGGAAGAGGATTTACGATTATGGGCAGTGCAAAGAAAAATTCTGGTGATTTTGATTTTGCAAGTTCTAATGAATTATGGAGAGCAACACTTGATACTTTGGATTTTATGCCATTAGCATTGGCTAATTATAGTGGTGGGGTGATTGTAACAGATTGGTATAGTGATAATGATAAAAGCAATGAATCTGTAAAAATTTCAGTAAGGTTTTTAAGTAATGAAGTAAGATCTGATGCGCTAATGGTGAAAGTTTTTTATAAAAGCTGCTCAGTTCAACAAAGTTGTAAAATTAGTGATAGATCTGGAGTTTTATCTGATGATTTAACAAACAAAATTTTAAGTAAAGCTGCTTTATATGAAAAAGAAAAAGAAAGTAAAAAGAAAAAATAAATTCATAAATTTATCTTTATTTTAGAGATAATTAAAAAATCAGAACCGTGGAAAGATATAATTTTAAAGAGTTTGAAAATAAATGGCAAAAGATTTGGGAAGATAAAAAAGTTTTCCAAACAAAAATTGATAAAAATAAAGAAAAATTTTATTGCCTAGAAATGTTTCCTTATCCTTCTGGTAAAATACATATGGGTCACGTGCGTAATTATACAATTGGTGATGTTCTATCAAGATATAAAAAACTTAAAGGGTTTAATGTATTACATCCAATGGGTTGGGATGCATTTGGAATGCCAGCTGAGAATGCTGCTAGAGAAAATAATTTAGATCCTAAAGATTGGACTAATAAAAATATTGAAACTATGAAAAACCAACTAAAAAAATTAGGTTTATCAATAGATTGGGGTAGAGAAATATCTACATGCAATGAAGATTATTACAAACATCAACAATTGTTCTTTCTTGAATTGCTTGAAAAGGGCCTAGTCTATAGGAAAGAAAACTATGTAAATTGGGACCCTATTGATCAAACAGTATTGGCCAATGAACAAGTTATTGATGGAAGAGGATGGAGATCAGGAGCAATAGTAGAAAGGAAAAAGTTAAGCCAATGGTTTTTTAATATTTCAAAGTTTTCTCAAGACCTTTTAAATGGTTTAGATGAACTAAATAGGTGGCCGAACAAAGTTAAAACTATGCAAAAAAATTGGATTGGTAAGTCATTTGGTTGTGAAATTGATTTTGAAATTGAAGGAGATTTACCCGTAAAAAATATAAAATGTTTTACAACTAGGCCAGATACACTTTTTGGTTTCTCTTTTTTGGCTTTATCAGTGGATCATGAAGTTTCTACTTTTTACAAAAATAATAAAGATTTTTTAAAGTTTAAAGAAGAATGCTCTAAAACCGGAACTACAGAAGAAGCAATTGCAGTTGGTGACAAAATAGGGTTTAAAACAAATCTTTTTGCAAGAAATCCATTGAAACCTGACAAAAAAGTTCCAGTTTATTTTGCTAATTTTGTGCTTATGGATTACGGGTTTGGTGCTGTTTTTGGTTGTCCAGGACATGATCAAAGAGATTATGATTTTGCGAAAAAATATAATTTAGAAATCAAAACAGTTGTAAAACCACATAATGAGAAAAATGATTTTAAAGTTTCTAAAGAAGCCTACTCAGGACCTGGAATTATAATCAATTCTGAATTTTTAGATGGTTTAGATGCACCTGAAAATTCGGTAATTAAGACAATCGAAATTTTAGAAGAAAAAAAATTAGGAAAAAAACAGATTAACTATAGATTAAAAGATTGGGGCGTTTCTCGTCAAAGATATTGGGGATGTCCGATACCAATTATATATGATGATAATGGTAATGCAAAACCATTACCTAAAGATTTATTGCCGGTAAAACTTCCAGAAAATATTGATTTATCAGTCAAAGGGAATCCTCTAGATAATCAAAAAGATTGGAAAGAAATCACTATAGATGGAAAGAAATACACAAGGGAAACAGATACTTTAGATACTTTTGTATGCTCATCTTGGTATTATTTGAGGTTTTGTTCACCAAAAGAACAAAGTTATGGATTTAAAAAGGACGAAATTGATTATTGGATGCCAGTTGATCAGTATATAGGAGGTGTTGAACACGCCATATTACACTTATTATATTCAAGATTTTTTATGAGAGCAATAAATTATAATAATAAAAGTTTTACTATTAAAGAACCTTTCCAAAGTTTGTTCACACAAGGAATGGTTTGTCATGAAACATATAAGGATGAAAATAATAATTGGTTGAGTCCTGAAGAAATAGAGAAAATAGACAACAAAGTTGTTCTAAAAGAAAACAAAAATAAATTAGTTAAAGTAGGGCCATCTGAGTCTATGTCAAAATCAAAAAAAAACGTTATTGATCCAGAATTTATAATCAATAATTATGGCGCAGACTCTGTTAGGTTATTTATTTTATCAGACAGCCCTCCTGAGAAAGATGTTCAATGGTCAGATCAAGGAATGGTATCATCATATAAATTTATACAAAAACTTTGGATGATGCATAAAATTATAAAAGAAAAAATTGAAAATGAGAGGAGTGAAGTTGTAGATAGTGAAATCGATAAATTTACGAACCAGTTAATTGCAAAAATTACTAATAATTTAGAAAAATTTAATTATAATGTAATTATAGCAAACATGTATGAAACATATAACTTCCTCAGTAGCTATTTAAAAAATAAAAAAAATTTAAGTAATTTAAAAGAAAACTATAAAAAGATACTTATCAGTTTTAACCCTGTAATACCTCATTTTACTTGCGAGTGTCTAAACGAAATGAATATGTTAGAAAATATTGACTGGCCAGATTATGACAAAAACGCTCTTGATTTGGAAGAAGTTAATTTTGTTATCCAAATAAATGGTAAAAAAAGAGCAATTTTAAATGTAAAAAAGGATATTAACGAGAATGATCTTTTAAAATTAGCAAAAGAAAATAAGATGATCAGCAAGTATTTAGACAAAAAAAAAACTAAGAAAATTATATTTGTTCAAAATCGTTTAATGAACATATTAACTAATGATTAAAGTTGTTAAGGTAGTATTTTTACTTTTATTATTATCGGGGTGTGCTTACGAGCCAATTTTACTAAAAAATAATTATGATTTTAATTTTATAGATATTAAATCTAGTGGAAATCAAGAGATTAACCGGATTGTAAAAAATAAACTTTTACTCAACACAAAAAAAGGGGGCAGCACAAGCCTTAAAATTTTTTTTCAATCTAAAAAAGATAAAACAATAATCTCATCAAATAAAAAAGGTGATCCTACAATTTACAAAATTACAGTTAAATTAAAATACAATATAGAAGAAGATAAAAAAATTATTTTAAGAAATGAAATCATAAAGCAAACAACTTATAATAACATAGATGATAAGTTCGAATTGTTAAAGAAAGAGGATAACATGACTAAAAATTTATCAGAAAAGTTTGCTGAAGATATTTTAATTTCTATTACAACGCTTTTAAAATGATTATTAAACATTTTCAATTAGAAAAGAGTAAGTTAGACGATTATAACTTTTTTCTTCTATATGGAAAAAACGATGGATTACAAAAAGAAATTATAGAAAAAAATTTTACAAAAAATTTTAAAGGAGAAATAAATAGATATGAGGAGAATGATGTTCTAAAAAATAATGAAAATATTATAGAAGAAATATTGAATGAATCTTTATTTTCGAGTGAAAAAATTTTAATAATAAGCAGAGCAACTGATAAAATAGTTAAAGTGATTGAGGATCTTTTGGAGAAAAAAATTAATAATATTAAGATAATTATTAAATCAGGTGTACTTGAGAAAAGATCAAAATTAAGAGCCTTATTTGAAAAAAATAAAAATTTAATAACAATTCCATTTTATGAAGATGAAATAAGAAACTTAATTCCTATTTTAAATATTTTTTTAAATAAACACGGTATAAAAATATCTAGAGAATCAATTAATTTAATTTTAGATAGAGCTAGTGGAAACAGAAACAATTTAAATAATGAATTAAAAAAAATTTTAAATTATTCATTTTCTAATAAAACAATAGATTTTGAAACTATAAAAAAATTGACTAATTTAGGAGAAGATTACAGTGTGAATGAATTAGCAGATCAATACTTAAGTAAAAATACAAAAAATGTTGCTAAAATTTTAAACGAAAACAATTATAATGATGATGATTGTATAATAATACTCAGAACAATATTAATTAAATCAAAACGATTATTGAACATCATTGAAAAAAATACCAGTATCAAAGACATTGATAGAGTAATATCAGAGATAAAACCCCCAGTATTCTGGAAAGATAAGGAGAACGTAAAAAAACAAGCAAAAAACTGGGTTTCAAGAGATTTGAAAAATAAAATTTATGAAATTAACCAAATTGAAACTCTTATAAAGACTAATTCTAGAAATTCTTTACATTTAGTATCTAACTTTGTGATTAATTATCAATAATTTTTTTTGATTACATCTATTAGTCTATCAAGCTGATCTAATCCATTATACTGAAAAGTTAAAGTGCCAGAGTTATTTTTTTTATTACTTAAAAAAACACGCATACCAATCTTATCTGCAAGTTCATTTTCAGTAGCGATTATATTTGAATCTTTTCCAATTTTCCTTTTTTTTTGAGTATCTTTTATTGACCGAACTAAACTTTCTGTTTGTCGAACAGATAATTTTTTTTTTAAAATTTTTTCAGCAAGCAATAATGCATTTTCTAAACCAATTAATATTTTTGCATGTCCTTGCGTAATTTTTTCAT
>CEQY01084933.1_pt1 | contig 10599 bp, 10 predicted proteins | sample 361391 | NCBI WGS metagenome assembly CEQY01 (sample SAMEA2621075, study PRJEB7988) | marine metagenome | isolation source: saline water (ENVO:00002010), including
AGAAATCTTATCCAAAAAAATGTGAGTCTTGTGATTCAAATGACTTTCTAAAATATGGTTTTGGTACTGAAAGAATTGAAGAGTTTTTACAGAATAGTTTTCCAGGAGTTAAAACTCTAAGAATCGATAGCGATTCAACAAGAAAAAAGGAATCATTGAACGAATATTTTGATGAAATTAGAGAAGGCAAACCCATGATCCTTCTTGGAACACAGCTGCTGGCTAAGGGTCATCATTTTCCAAATGTAACACTCGTTGGAATTGTAGATGCAGATTCAGGCCTCTTTAGCGCAGATTTCAGAGGAAGTGAAAGAGTTGCTCAGCTAATGACACAAGTCTCTGGAAGAGCAGGGAGAGAAAAGAAACCAGGTAGAGTAATACTCCAATCATATTGCCCAGATCATCCTCAAATTGAAGAAATAATATCTGGTAGCTACGAGAGATTTGCTAAAAAATTGCTTGAAGAGAGAAAATTCTCAAAAATCCCTCCTTTTTCTTATCAAGCTAAAATTTTTGCTGAGTCTACAAGAGGTGTAGTTAGCAGAGATTTCATACTTAACTTGCTCAATAGCCCTCAGATAGATAAGAAGATAAAAAACAATGTTCGCATTGTTGGACCTTTACCCTCAGTTATGGAAAAAAAATCTGGAGTTTATCGATGGGAACTTAGCATCTTTTCTAAGTACAGGTCAGGACTGCACAAATTTTTAGACGTTATGCAATCAAGGCTTTACGATCCAAAGCTAACTAAACAAGTGAGATGGTCAATAGATGTTGATCCTCTTTCTCTTTTATAACTCCAAGCCAGTTAATTCTGAGCTTATTTCCCAAAGTCTACTTGCTTGATCGGGATTATTTGCTGCATCAGATGTCTTTTCAATTTTGCAATCTACGAAATATTCCCCTGATATATCACCGACATCATGAGAACTGCACAAATAGATGGAAGTTTCTGCGCCCTTGTCAGTATTACGCGCAAAAGGTCTAGCTAGAAGCATTAGAAAGCTCCAAAAACCCTTATTATTTGATCCAATTCCAGTGCTCACAAAACCAGGATGTAAACAATTTACAGTTACACCGAAGCGAGAAAGCTTTTCAGAGAGTGACTTAGTGAAAAGAATATTGGCTAGTTTTGATTGTCCATAAACTTGCATTGGTTTAAAAATTTTCTCTGATTGTAGATCATCAAAATTCATGTCCTTTACAAATTGATGAGCTCCGGAAGCTACATTCACCACTCTTGAGCTTTCAGTTTGCTTAAGTTTCTCTGCAAGCATCATTGTGAAGGTAAAGTATGCAAGATGATTAACGGAGAAAACTTCTTCTAATCCATCAATTGTTTCTTTCCTTATTCTATTCATTATTCCTGCATTATTTAGAAGGATATCTAGAGGTTTATCCATAGCTAAGAATTCGTTAGCCGCTTTTTTTACTTCAGCTTGAGAAGACAAATCAGCCACTATCATAGTGGCCTCTCTTCCGGATTCTTCCAGAAGTTCATTTTTCAGACGATTTCCTTTTTCTTCACTTCTTGCCACAAAGATAATTTCAGCTCCCATTTTATTTAATTCTTTAGCTGATTCTTCACCAATGCCGTTTGTAGCTCCAGTTATTAGACACACTTTATTTCTTAGGTTTTCATTCATATTTATTGCCTTTGTTAAAGGTAAGTATTAGATTTAGTTTATGAGTCTATATGATAAATACGTACTTCCCAAATTTCTAAATTGCGCCTGTGCTTCTAAGCCAATATTGCGACAGAGACAGAAGGTGGTTCCTCTTGCCGAAGGCAAAGTTCTTGAGATAGGTATTGGATCTGGTCTGAATCTACCTTACTACGAAAAATCTAAGATAGATGAAGTGTGGGGCCTGGATCCCTCTGAAGAGCTAAGTGCAATGGCAAGGATAGTTGCCGATCAAGAATCAATTGAAGTAAATTTTATTTCTTCCGGAGCCGAAGAAATTCCTTTGCCTGACAATCATTTTGATTCAGTTTTGATTACATATACCATGTGCACAATTCCAGAAGTGCTAAGGGCTAATCAAGAGATAAGAAGGGTGCTTAAAGAAGATGGAAAGATGATTTTTTGTGAGCATGGGGAAGCTCCAGATGAAAATATTAGAAAATGGCAAAAAAGAATTAATCCCTTTTGGGGAAAAATTGCTGGGGGATGCAATATCAACAGAAAAATCCCTTCACTAATTCAAGATTCAGGCTTTGATATTGTTGAGATGGAAGAAATGTATCTTCCCAGCACACCAAAAATAGCAGGATATAATTATTGGGGATTTGCATTAGCGAAATAATGAAGTCTAAGTGGATTCTATTAGCCATTTTCCTAATCATTTTACTAACTCAGTTTAAAAACCTTCTAAGTTTCATTGGCATTGAGATTGGGGTTTACTACGGTTTCGATAAGTTAGACAAAAACTTGAATGGTCTTGTGGAGAAAAAGGAATGGCCTGAAGGCTCTTTTTCTTTGGTGGATTTCGATAGAGATGGTCACATTACCAAGCAAGAATTTAGAGAATTTATAAAAGAGTTCTCAAGTGAATTCTCTTGGGAGAACAACCCTAACGAGAAATATGATTTACCAGGGCAGCTAGTCAAAGGTTCTTTCGTAAGTGATTCAATGGGCATACGAGTTGGATATTTCATATATATTCCAGAGTCTTACACGAAACAACCAGATAAGAAATTCAGGACAGTTTATTACCTTCATGGTGGAAGACCCGGAAATGAGGCGAGAGAGGTTTTTATTTCAAGTTATTTACATAAGGTATTTGACTCTTCTTTGAATCCTGCTTTGTATGTATTTGTTAATGGCGGTGAGCTTAGTCACTATAATTCTGAAGATTTAAATTCTTATGGCGAAAATATATTCATTAATGAGCTTATTCCGCATATAGATAAAAAATACAGAACAATTCCTGAGAGATTTGCCAGAGGGCTTGAAGGATTTTCTCAAGGCGGAAGAGGTGCAACCAGATATATGTTTAAATATCCAGAATTATTTGGAACAGTATCTGCTGGAGGCGGTTCCTATATGATCGAAAAACTTATTCAAGAAAGTAAGGGATATGAAGATGATCCTCGAGATAGCAGTGAGGACATTTTTTTTGTAGGAAAAGGTAACGACACTTGGACTTTAGCAAAAAAACACAAAGATTCAGGAAAGAAGACACCTAAATTATTGCTTTGGTCGGGAGATAGAGATATGAATTTTGAAAGCATAAAAAAATATGCAAATTACCTAAAAGATCTTGAGATTGATTACAGTTTGCTCATCGCTGAGGGTGTAGACCACAATTCTTTTGCTTTTTATGAAGTTAAGGGTGAAGAATTGTTTAGATTTCATGAGGAGGGATATTTAAATGCTCAATAGATTATTGATCTTATCCGCAGTTTGCTTGTCACCTTTTGTTTCAAGTGAGGAGAGAAGTATTATTCATGATGGACTTGAAAGAAAATATATAGTCCACGTTCCAGATAACTTCAAAGAAGATTCGCCTCTTGTATTCGTAATGCATGGATATACTGGTACTGCTAATGGAATCATGGAGTATTCTGGGATGAATAACATTGCAGATCGAGAAAATTTCATAGTCGTTTATCCGCAAGGAACTATAGATATTAATGGCAATACTTTCTTTAACGTGGGGTATGAATTTGACCAGTATTCAAAAGTAGATGATGTTTCATTTATAAGACATTTAGTTCTTTCCCTGACCAAAGAACTTAATCTTGACAGGACTAAAGCATTCGCAACTGGGATGTCTAATGGGGGTGAGATGAGCTATCGTTTGGCCTGCACTTCATCTGACCTATTTTTGGCAGTTGCTCCGGTAGCAGGAGTCTTAATGAAAGAATTGAAAGATTCTTGTGCTCAAGAAGCCGGAGTTTCTTTGTTCGAGATTCATGGTACTGCAGATAAGATATCCCGATTTGAGGGAGATTTGAGGAATGAGGATGGTTGGGGTGCCTACTATGACTTGCCCTCAACAATTGAATTTTTTGCTGAAGTCAACAAGTTAGAAAATAAAACGGTAGAACAAATTACCAGCAAGGCTGTAGGTGCAGAGTACGACATTTTTTTTGAAAGACACTGGTCAGAAGATAGAAAGGAAGAAGTTTGGATGTATAGAATAGAGGAGGGTCGTCACGTCTGGCCGGGTTTAAAAATTAATTGGTGGAGTAATCCAATTCTTTGGTCTTACTTCGGATCCGGAAACTCAGACATTAACGCTTCTGAAGAAGTTTGGAAATTTTTTCAGAAATATCTTTAATTGGTTAAGGAGACTAAGACCTCTCTCGCCTTTTTACCTGAGAAAGGTTTCCGTCCATGCATTACCCTGAAATTATCTACTAATAAAATATCATTTTCTTTCCATGGCCTTAGATATGTTAATGAGTTTGCTAATTCTGCTATAAACTCTATAGCAGAAGAATCAATTTCATTACCATTTCCAAATCTCACAGGAGGCATTTCATTCTCTGAATTTTTCTTCCAGCCTAGAGAGGCCGCAATAACCTGATTAAAAAATGACTTGCTTCCATCCTCAAGAGTTTTTGTAGCCTTAAAAGGACAAGTCGTTACGGATAAATTATCACCTTCAATCCATCTCCATTCATAACCAAGTTGTGCTAATTTAATCTCAGCATCATTTTTATTCTTTACACCTAGTGTTTTTTGCCAACTTCTTCCTTGACCGGAAACAAGTTCATCTCCATTGGACATAATTGAGTTATAAATCACGCCATACTCCTCGAAATTTTTTAAAAGACTTTCATTTTCACGGTAAATAGCATCGTAAAGATAATCTGATCTACATAGGGGAGTTTCTCCACCCTTTTCCGAAGTTGATTTACAAAAAAAGAAAATATGATGGGGATAAATAGGAGTTTGTGCCATTTCATGATGAAGAAAAATCTCAATCTCTTTTGGTGCTTCATTGGCTGTGAAAACCTTATTTGTTTTATTTATCCTTACGGCGTTTGATAAAGATTTTTCGTAGGTAAATGTTTCAAAATTGAAGGCTGTCACGAAAAGATCAAAGTTCTCTGCATTTGTTATTGGAAAATCTGAGAATAATATTACTCCATGCTCTTCTAATAGCTTCTCAATTTTAGATTTATTTTCGTTTATCCATGCTTGAGTAGAATCTATAGACGTTAGCTCTTTATCATTTTTTATTTCTTTTAAAAAAATATGATCAATCATAGATTGGGAAGAAGGTATTAAAGGCGTCTTCACAAAAAACACCTGGGTCGTTATATCTTTTATTTATATTTAATTGGGAAATCTCATCTAAAGTAGTTTGTTCTAATTTAATATCCAGAGTATCCAAGTTTTCTTTCATCCTATTTTCATCAATACTCTTAACGACTATGGAAGTACCTCTATTAAGAGCCCAACTAAGGATCAGCTGAGCTGGTGTGATTTCTAGATCACTAGCAATTGATATAATTTTCTCATTTCTAATAAGAGATTCTTCTTCTTTTGCTCCTCCGAGTTCTTCATAAGATATTGAACCTAGAGGTGAAAATGCAGTCACCTCAAGATCATAGTTTTTAGCCAACTTAATAAGCTTTTCTTGTATCAGGTAGGGATGAGACTCTATCTGCAAAACCTCAGGTTTGATTTTGGAATAATTCATAAGATCATGAAGCAATCCTGAAGAATAATTGCATACTCCTATGTGTTTTATGAAGCCACTTTCATTCAATAATTCCATTGCTCGCCAAGTATCTGAAAGGGGGATTTTTGATGGAATCATTTTGGGGTCAGGACTATTTGGATCATTTATCCATTCAGGAGGGTATCTTTCTTCGAATGGAACGAACTTTAATGAAATCGGAAAATGGATCATATAAAGGTCAAGATAGTCCAGTTGAAGATCTTTAAGAGTTTTTTCTAGTGCCTGACTAACATGATCAGGATGGTGGTAGGTGTTCCAAAGCTTAGATGTAATCCAAAGGTCCTCTCTTTTGCACAGACCATCATCCATAGCCATTTTTATTCCTTTACCAACTTCTTTTTCGTTTCCGTAGTCAGATGCCGAGTCTAGATGTCTATATCCTGCCTTAACAGCCTTATAAACAGAATTAGAGCAAACATCCTTTGGTATCTTCCAAAGTCCAAATCCAACTTTTGGCATATCTTTTATTGATTGGTATTCCATATTGTTATTTTAAAAATTCTTCTAGAAAGACGGGCTGCCCGGATTTGATCGACTCTTGTGCAGCTAGACCAAGCAACATTGAGTCAAGACCGTCCTGACTATTTACCAATGGCTTAGTTCCAGACTTTATACAATTTATCAATTCCAAGTGTTCTATAAAGCTAGAGCCATGATGAAAACCAATTTCCTTAATTCTAGGATCTTTTTCAATTTCCAAGCTTTTAAAAGTGTTTTCTTTTCTGTTTGTCAGTAAAAGCTCATCTCCAGGTATTTTCGTTTCCAATTTGCCTTCATCTCCTGTTAAAACGATTTCTTGCTCATATCTACCTCCCTCAGCAAACATGCATAAATCTAACATAGCCCTTTGGCCTGCTTCATAGTCAATTAAAACGAATGAGTTATCAATTATATCTGGCACATCACCATTGTATTTTTCATTTAAATGATTTGCATCCTGATTTCCAGATGCATAAACCTTATAAGGTTTTGCTGGAATAAGTAGATTCATCAGATCAAAGAAATGACAACATTTCTCAACCAAAGTACCTCCTGTATTTTTATTAAATCTATTCCAGTCATTAACTTTTTTGAGAAACGGAAATCTATGTTCTCTTATAGAAAGCATTTTTACATTACCTATTTTGTCGATCATATTCATCAAGGATTGAATAGGTGGCATGAATCTATATTCAAGACCTATCCAAACTATGCCACTGTGCTTTTTACTCCTTTCCAGAACTTCTAGTCCATCAGATAAATTTGTACACATAGGTTTTTCAAGTAAAACGTGTTTTTCTGTTTCAAAGACATCCCTCATTATGTCTATATGAGTAAAATTTGGGGTTGCAACAACAACCACATCTATTTCATCGCATCCTAGAAGCTCTTTATGATCAGCATATTTTTTTGGCATGAAGGTATCTCCACAGGCATGCATTCCCCATTCTCTTGAAGTTTCATTCGGATCAGAAATTGCAGTGATATTTACGTCTGGTATTTTTTTTAGATTACGGATATGTTCGCAACCCATCATTCCCGTGCCGATAATTCCGTAATTTAGTTTCATTGAAATAAGATTTTTCTAAACTTTTCGTTTAAGGCTATTTATACTGCTAGAGCCCTTAACCTTAACAGCAAATATTATAAAATTCTTTAAAAAATATTGAGCAAATTAGAAAAATTTGAAGTTGAGTGTTTGGTCATAGGAGGTGGTGTTTCCGGAATCGCTATTGCGAGAGAACTAAGCTCAAAATTCAATAGTATCTTTCTAATAGAGCGAAATGATCAAATCGCTCAAGAAACTTCCAGTAGAAATTCAGAGGTTATACATGCAGGTATGTATTATGAGCAAGGTTCATTGAAGTCAAAGCTGTGTTTGAAGGGAAAGGAACTTCTCTATGATTACCTAGTTGAAAGAAAAATAGCATTTAATCGTTGTGGAAAATATATATTATCTTCAACAGACCAAGAATCTGAAACTCTAAATAGAATTTACGAAAATGGAATTAACTCTGGGTTAAAGGATTTAGTTTACGATAATTCGGTTAAATCAAAATACCCTTTTTTAGCATGCAAAGAGTCAATATTCTCTCCTTCAACAGGAATTTTTGATAGTCATTCTTTCATACATTCTTTAAGCAGAGATTTTCAGAGTGAAGGTGGTAATATAATTCTGGGTAACGAGACACTGAACATAATCGAATCAAGCCAAGGTTTTGAAGTTCTTGTCGAAGATAAAAACACAAAAAACCAATTCCTAATAATAACAAAGACTCTCATAAATACAGCCGGTTTAAATGCTGTGCATATTGCCAATCTAATAAGTGAAAATAACTCTTACAAAGAGGAATTTGTAAAAGGGGAGTATTACACCTATCGAGGTAAAGAAAGATTAGAAAATCTCATATATCCAACACCAACTGAAAACAGTCTGGGTCTGCATGCAACAATAGATCTAGGAAAAGGCATTAGATTTGGCCCTTCTGCCTATATAGTTGATGAGATTGACTATAACCTTTCCCTAGCTCAAAAATCCTCATTCCTAAAAGCTGTGCAATCTTATTGGCCAGGGATAAAAGAGGATGATCTATCTCCTGGTTATACCGGAATAAGGCCCAAACTTAAGGGCGTAAGTGATTTTGTAGTAGATTCGGGAATAATTGGTGGTAACCAGTATGTGAATATTCTTGGTTATGCATCTCCCGGCTTAACGTCTTCCCTAGCGTTGGCAATTGAAGTTTCCCAAAGGGTTCAAGACATTAATTGATAAAATCATCTCAGCCCAGAACCTATTTTAACTCCCGACCAAAGCAATTTACTGTTCTTTGCTGATATGAACTCATATTTTGATATGTTGTCTGAGACAGTCATTCTTAGGTACCCCGGAGTTTCAACATTGAATTTTCCAGCCTGTGTTTCTGATGGAGAACCTCCGGGCAATGCTCCTGTTGCGCTTATTAATTGAAGAGTTTTTTTATGATCACCTTCATCAGCAAGTACATGATTGTGGCCAGTGATATATATATCGAAAGTTCCAAATACATAATTCTCTAAGAAAATTGCTAGCTGTGGATTTGCTCTGTCTCTATCACCAGAGCTGAATAATGGATGGTGAGCGACTGCTATAGAAAAATTGCATTTATCTTTCAGGCTCGTCACTTTTTCCTTTAACCATCTTATTTGATTACCCCTCTTATAAAAATAATATAACTTATCGAAAATTGTTGTATCCAAAGCAAAAAAACACAATTCTCCGAAAGTTTTAATATAGAAATTACTGGGATGAAAAATTGAAGGATAATCCTTTGCAACTTCAAGATAGACACTTGGATCACCTTTGTAGTCATGGTTGCCTACAGTTAGATAAAAAGGGATTTCTGTCTCAAGGAATGGTTCAAAAGGTCTTAAGAAACTATTCTGAAGTTCTGGATCATCAATTGATTGAACTCCAAGTTGTGTAATGTCTCCCAGATGCCAAACCAAAGAACAATCAGAATTAGCTAATGCTTTCACCACCATTGTTTGAGTTGGATTCACCTCCCCAGCATCTCCTACGAAGCAGTAAATATTTTCGTCTGATGAATGATTGTGCATGCTAATAAGACCCAGTAGGAAAATACTAATTATTTTTGAACAATACTTCATGAGATCTTTATTCTTCTGTCATTGTTAATGCTTGGAGATTCGTAAGAGATATAAACATGAAAGTCTGGTTTAGGAATCAAGTTTTGAGCAATTTTGGGCCATTCGAATATGCATACCGCTTTTCTTTCTTGAAGGTATTCATCAAGACCTATTTCCTCAAGTTCTATTTCCTCATTAATTCTGTACAAATCAAAGTGAAATACATTGAGTTCTTTAAGCTCATGAATCTCAACTAAATTAAAGGTAGGGCTTTTGACCAATTCTTCACAACCTAATCCTTTGAGTATACCTTTCGTAAAGGTAGTTTTACCTGCTCCAAGGTCTCCTTCTAGAAAAATTACTACAGGTTTTTTTTTAATTAACTTAGTGATTGCTTCAGAGAGTTCCATACCTGCAGATATCGTGTCTGATTCATCACAACAGATTAAACAATTAGTCATATCTGACCAGTTCTCTCATTGCATCAATTACATCTGTTGGTGTTAATCCTATTTCGCCCACTTCCATAGAAGCTAAGTCAGCTGCTTTAGAATGAAGGTCAACACCAATTTCAGCTGCTTCACTTAAAGAAAATCCTTGACCAATAAGGCCTGCAATAATTCCAGTTAAGATATCTCCCATTCCACCTTTTGCCATTCCAGGATTACCAGCAGTACAAACTCCATAATTCATATTTCTTTTTTTTATATAACCTATGATGCTTCCTGCCCCCTTTAACACGACAGTTGCATTATATTTTTTCTGCAATTTTAAAGTAGATTTGAATCTGTCAATTTCTACGTTAGCAACATTTGTTTTAAGAAGTCGTGACGCTTCTCCTGGATGAGGAGTTATGAGTAAATTTTTAGGAAGTTGCGATGAAAGTTTAAGCTTGGTTAATAAATTTAATGCATCGGCATCCATTATCACAGGAACGTTTCTCTCTTCAGCTTCCCAATGAACCCTTTGTAAGAGCTGTTCTGACCATGCGGACTGTCCCAAACCAGGACCTATTGCAATGACATTACATTTTTTTAGTAATTCCTCTGAATCCTGTCCGGAATTCACACCGGTTACCATTACTTCTGGACAAGAAGTTAAACTTGCGGTGACATGCTCAGGCCTTGTAATCAGACTTGTTAAACCTGATCCTATATTCATCGCAGCTTTTGCTGCCAATATACCAGCACCACCATATCCATGATCTCCTCCGACCACGCAAACATGTCCGAAGTTTCCCTTATGAGAATTATCTTGTCTTGAAAATAATTCAGGTAAGTATTTTTCAAAGGA
>CEQY01062712.1_pt1 | contig 10577 bp, 10 predicted proteins | sample 361391 | NCBI WGS metagenome assembly CEQY01 (sample SAMEA2621075, study PRJEB7988) | marine metagenome | isolation source: saline water (ENVO:00002010), including
ATTTTTTTTAAAGTTTTTTCAATTTCACTCTTATTTTCGTATACAAAGAACATAGTCGAGCCAGTTCCAGACAATTTCAGTGAGCAAAGATCATTTAATTGATTGAAAGTCTCTTTTATATCTTGATTGTTTTGAAGAAATAAGGGAAGGAATGAGTTTTCTTCATTTTTTAAGATCTTGTTTTGAGAATATTTGCTTAATTTATCCCATTGGGAAAATAATTTTTTTGTTGAGGAATTAATTTGAGGAAACAATAATAGATATTTTTTTTTAGATGAGCTTTTTGCTTCAATTAAAACATCACCAATGCCGGATGCATGGGCATTTTTTCCAAAGATAAAGAAAGGGACATCAGCGCCCACTTTTTTCCCAATCTTTATTAAATCTTTTGATGAAAGACCAAGTTCAAACAAGACATTAACACCTATTAACGCCCCTGCAGCATTCGAACTTCCTCCACCTAGACCACCTCCTATAGGAATATTTTTCTTAATGCTAATATTACAATTAACCTGCTTACCAATAAAATTTGATAGCTCATTAATAGCTTGATAAACAATATTTTTTTCTCCATTTATTGACGAATCAATATCCGTTGATACATTAATCAACTCAGAGTTAGTTTTTTCAATTTTCATTTCATCAAATAAATTAATAAGTTGAAATTGTGAATTTATTTCATGCATTCCATTAATTTTTTTCCTTAAAACTGACAGATTTAGATTTAACTTTGCTGGACAAGTTAACATTATTTTATTCACTCTTGAAAATTCCATTTATTGAAAAAATATCATTATTAACAAAAAATACGGAAAATGTATTTGGTCCCCTATATTCGCATTTTAATTCAATCTTGTTTTTGGTAATTTTAAATATATTTTGATCAATATTTAAATAATTGAAGCATGAATTAAAAAAATAAGAGTATTCTTTTTTATTAAAATTGCTTAAAAGAGCTAAAAAATTATCATCAATTTCTTGATCAATGGCTATACCCTGATTTTTATTAAATTTTATCTTAAGAAGATTCCCTAAAATTGGTTTACTAACCTGTATAATAGTATCTTCAGAATATATATTTACTCTAATCATGAAATTAGATACTAGGTTATTTTGTGAAAGGTTCAATTTACCAATGTAGCTTTTTTCTGGGGTATTAGGTTGAGATATTGATGAGCATGCACTTAAATGTATTACACACCACACTAAGATAATTTTTGTTATGGAATTACAGCTATTTGGCATAAATCATAAGACTTCTAAGTTATCTGAAAGAGAGTTATTTATTATAAATGACTCTAATCAAGATGACTTTTTAAATTTCTTTAAGGAGGAATTTGGCCATTTTGTTGAGTCTTTTTTTGCACTTTCCACATGTAACAGAACTGAGATTTATTATTTTGGAGAGCCTGGTACGTCTATTTCCATTGCTCAAAAAACTCTTGAATTTTTAGGTTGCAATAATTCTGTAAGGCGTGGGTTATATTTTTTTGATGGCGAAGAAGCTATTCAGCATATGTGTTCTGTTGCAAGTGGGTTAGATTCTCAAGTGTTAGGAGAGCAAGAAATTTTAGGACAATTCAAAAAGTCAGCTCATATCTATACAAAACTCGGCACTTTGAATAGTCAACTTTTAAAAATGACTAATGAAATCATATCGATTGCTAAGGCTGCTAGGACCGAAACAAAGGTTGGTTTTAATCCACTGTCCGTTTCAGGCTTATCATTGAAAATTGTTCAAGAAATCTTTGAAGATCCTTCTCAGCAAAAACTTACAATAGTTGGTGCTGGCCAGATGGCGATGAACGTTATTGGAAATTTCTATGATAATGGAATAAAGAACATACATGCAGTCAACAGATCTAAAAAGTTTTTACAAATCAATGACTCTTTTAGTTTGGTTACTAGTAATTTATCTAAGCTGGCAACACTTATTCAAACAACAGATATTTTAGTGACATCTGTAAATTCACCGTTACCCGTCATTGGAAAGGGACTTATTGAAGATGCAATGAGATTGAGGGCTAATAAACCTATGTTATTGATTGACTTAGGTGTTCCAAGAAATGTTGAGGATCAAGTGCGAGATTTAGAATATGCATACCTTTTTACGATTGAAGACATAGAGCTTGTTACTCAGGAGAATTTGGAAGAGCGTTCCGTTGAAGCCATAAAAGCAAAGCAAATAATCAAAGATCGCGTTAGATTATTAACTTATGATCAAACAAAAAAGCGTTACCGCAGCGAAGCTTATGAAGCACTAAAAGTAATATCTTCATCACTAAATGAACAAGATTATTTTGAGTTATTAAGCTCAGATGATCCTTATAAGTTCTTAGAAAGCAAAGATATGGTATCTATTAAAAAATTAAATCAGATTTCAGCCTTAAATTCTCATGCAATATTTTCTATGCTGAAGGAAATAAGAAGTGCTTGAAAAATCCATTATTATTAAATTAGAAAGTTTACGGTCAAGATCTAAAGAGATAAGCGAAGCCATTTTAATGGAGAATGCCACTGATGACATGTCTATGTATACAAAATTGAATAAAGAATATGCGGAGATTACTCCAATTGTTGATTTATTTAGATCATTACGGGATGCAGAGTCAGACCTTGCTGATGCAAAAGAACTTTTAGATTCAGGAGATTCAGAGCTAATTGAGTTAGCAAAAATTGAGATCAATACTAATCAAGAGAAAATTAGTGAACTTGAAAAAAATATTAAACTGATGCTTTTGCCTAAAGATAAGGCTGATGATGGAGCTGCTTATCTTGAGATCAGGGCTGGAGCAGGCGGTGATGAAGCCGCTATTTTTGCTGCAGATTTATTTAGAATGTATTCTCGATTATCTGAGCGTCAAGGTTGGAAATTAGAGATTGTAAATACTAAATATTCAGAACCCAGTGGATTAAAAGAGGCTGTTGCAAAGATAAATGGCCAAGGTGTTTTTAAGCTTCTTAAATTTGAATCGGGAGTGCATAGAGTTCAAAGAGTGCCTGAGACTGAATCTCAGGGCAGAATTCACACTTCAACAGTTACAGTTGCAATATTGCCTGAGGTTGATGAAGTTCAAGATATAGAAGTAGATAAAAGTGATTTAAGAGTTGATACTTACAGGGCATCTGGCGCAGGAGGTCAGCATGTAAATAAAACTGATTCCGCAGTTAGATTGACGCATATTCCCACCGGCGTTGTTGTAGAGTGTCAAGACGATAGATCTCAACATAAAAACAAAGCCAAAGCAATGGCTTTGCTGGCTGCAAAATTGAAACAAATTGAAATAGATGAGCAACAAAGTAATATCGCAAGTGAGAGAAAAATTTTAGTTGGAACCGGTGACAGAAGCGAAAAGATCAGAACATATAATTTTCCCCAAGGGAGGATTACCGATCACAGGATTAAACTAACTCAGCATAATTTAGATCAAGTGATGGATGGTGATTTGATTTCAATTTGCCAAGCTTTGATAACTGAAAATCAATTAGCCCAACTTTCTAATTTAGAACAATCTTCATAATTGAATCAATCCATCAAATCATTTTTTGCGCTAGCTAAATCACATGTAAATTCTTATGAATTTATAGTTCGAGATTTTAAGTATTTTTTAAAATCCTTAGGAATAAGTGATGCAATTATTATGCTTGAAGATAATTTCGATTTATCTGATGAGCAAATTAAAAAAATACAGATTTTTTTTTCATCTTACTTGGATGGATTACCAATTGATTATATTTTAAAAGAATCCATATTTTATGGATTTAAATTTTATGTTGATTCTAGGGTACTTATTCCTCGATCAGAAACCGAATTAATCATAGATTATGTTTTAGATATACATCTAAATAAGAATTCACAGATCATAGAAATTGGTACTGGCTCAGGTTGTATTGCCCTTACACTAGCTATGCTAAAGCCTGAAATAAAAATTCTTGCTTCAGATATTTCAAATCTAGCTTTAGCAGTCGCTCGACAGAATAAAAATTTCTATAAGGTCAGTAATGTCTTATTTGTTCAATCTGACTGGATGTCATTTGCTAAAGAGAACTCTTTGGATTTAGTTATTTCTAATCCTCCATATTTAATGCCTTGTGATCCGCACCTTAAAAATTTAATACATGAGCCGTTAATAGCATTGACTTCAAAAAATGGATCTCAAAGCTTCATTGATATTGCTCGTCAAGCAAGACTTGCTCTTAAAACAGGAGGAAAAATTATCTTAGAACATGGCCATTCACAAGCAGATGAAGTTGCAGAAATTTTACTAATGAATAACTTTCGTAATATTGTTTTGAATAAAGATTATCAAGGTTTAGACAGATATACCTCAGCAAGCAAATAATAATAATTTCATATGATAAGATTTAGGAATATGAGTTTACAATAGATCGGTTTATGCACTTTAAACTAAATATATAAATACAAAACCAGAGGTAATTAAAATGAAAGGCAATATGATGAACTGGGATCTAACAATCCCTCAGGCAATTTTACATGCTGAAAAATACAATTTTAATGCTAAATTAATCTCACGAGAACTTGACGGAACCATTAATTCAACCTCATATGGAGCATCAATTAAACGTTCAAAAAAATTGGCTAATGCTCTCAGAAAACTTGGCGTAAATTCACATGATCGAGTCGCAACTATTGCATGGAATAATAGTAGACATTTTGAAACTTATTTTGCAGTTTCAGGTATGGGGGCTATTTTGCACACTCTTAATCCTAGATATTCTCCCGATCAGCTAATATACATACTAAATCATGCTGAGGACGAACTTTTAATTGTTGATCCCACTTTTATCCCATTAGTTGAGAGTGTTCAAGATAAATTAGATACTGTTAAGACAATAATTATTGCATCATCAAAAGATAAGATTCCTGAAAATAATCTAAAAAATGTATTAAGTTATGATGAATTGATTCATGATGAGTCAGATGAATTTGATTGGCCTAATGTTAATGAAAATGACGCTGCTTCTCTGTGCTACACCTCGGGCACTACTGGTAATCCTAAGGGTGTTTTATATTCGCACAGATCAACTATTTTGCATGCAACTTCAATTTCTGGAGCCCTAGGATTTAGTTCCTCAAGTTCAGTATTACCGGTTGTACCTATGTTTCACGTAAATGCATGGGGCGTTCCCTACTGCGCGTTAATAACTGGAATGACTTTAGTACTTCCCGGACATGCTCTTGATGGAGAGTCCTTATATGAACTTGTTAAAATGGAGTCTGTTGATTCCATGTTGGGCGTTCCGACCGTTTGGCTTGGATTATTGCAATATCTGGAGGGAAAAGGTCTCAAGTTAGATACAGTTGATCAAGTTTTGGTTGGAGGTTCTGCTGCTCCTTATGCAATGATTAAAGCATTTGATGAGCAGCATGATGCGTTTCTCACTCATGGATGGGGAATGACTGAAATGAGTCCACTTGGAACTATAAATGCTCCTACAAAAAGCACTTTGAATCTTCCTAATGAAGACCGATATCAGCTACAAACTAAGCAAGGATATCCTTTATTTGGAGTCGAAATTAAGACAGTTGACGATGAAAATAACGAGCTCCCAAGAGATGGAGAGGCCAGTGGTGCACTTAAAGTTAAAGGTCCTTGGATAATGCATACATATTTCAAAGCAGATGATCCTGCAGTGGATAATGAAGGCTGGTTTGATACTGGAGATGTGGCAACAATTCATCCCGATGGGTGCATGCAAATTGTTGATAGAGCAAAAGATGTCATCAAGACTGGTGGTGAATGGATTAGTTCAATAGACCTTGAAAATGCCGCCCTGACTCATGAAAATGTAGTTGAGGCATGTGTTGTTGGAGTGCCTCATCCAAAATGGGATGAAAGACCATTATTATTTTTAATAACGAAAGATGGTAATGAAATGGATAAAGAGGATATAAATAATTTTCTGTTAGAGAAAGTTGTTAAGTGGTGGTTACCAGATGATATTATTTTTGTAAAAGAGCTTCCGCACGGAGCAACTGGAAAATTACAAAAAGTTGAATTAAGAGAAGAGTATAAAGATCATTTAATGGAGAAATAATATTATGCAAATTGTAAAACCTGATGAAATCGATTCAGTCATTGGTAAGGATTTAGGCTCATCCGATTGGATGACAATTGATCAAGATAGAATTGATAAATTCGCTGATGCAACCATGGATCATCAATTCATTCACGTTGATCCGGCACAAGCTGAACCGATTTTTGGATCAACTATTGCTCATGGATTTTTGTCATTATCTCTTGTAGCCGGAATTTCATTCGATCAAGAGATTGGCATGGTCATGGATGGAACAAAAATGGGTTTAAATTACGGTTTAGACAAAGTACGTTTTTTAAGCCCTGTTCCAGTAAATTCTGAAGTACGTATTCATACAAAATGTGTAGAGGTAAGTGAAAAAAATCCAGGACAATTCCTTGTTAAAAATGAAGTGTCAATGGAGATTAAGGGTGTTGATAAACCAGCATTTATTGCTGAAACTCTGAGTCTATACATTACTTAAGCTAGAATTCTTTTTCTAAATTATGCAATTTTTTTTCTCTAGATTTGGCTATCTAATTTGTATTATTTTTGTCCTCAGCGTCTCAATTTTATTAATTGAAAATGGTCTCAGTGAATTAGAAGTTCTAGTTTTTGCTGGAATATGTTCAATTTTTTTTACAGTATTAGGAGAGTTTTTTGTTCCTTTATTTAAAGATTGGAAACCAAATTTTAAAGAAAACTTTTTTCCCGATGCATCACTCTTTGTTTTAAACTATATTGTTTTTCAAAGTCAACTGCTGCAGATTTTTTTAGCATCTATTGCAATGAAATTTTCTGGAGGAGGGTTTGATTTGTGGCCAACAGAGTTGAATATATTTATTCAGTTAGTTTTTGCTTTGATTGTCTCAGAGTTTGGGCTGTATTGGTTCCATAGAGGTTGTCATGAGATTCCATTTTTGTGGCGATTTCACAGAATTCATCATAACCCTCAGAGGCTTTATTGGTTTAACGCAACAAGATTTCATTATATTGATGTAACGCTTCTTCAGGTTTCTGGAATCTTACCTTTGCTAATCTTAGGTGCAGAGGCAAAAATTATTGCTTTAGTGACTATTTTTAGTACAGTTCATGGATTTTGGCAGCATATAAATGCCCGGCAGGATCAAAGAATACTAAATTATATTTTTTCTGGCCCTGAGCTTCATAGATGGCATCACAATGTTAAGTCAGAAATCGCAAATCATAATTATGGAAATAACCTAATCATATGGGACCATGTTTTTAAAACTTTTTATTGGCCGGAGTGTGATAAAAAGGAGTTGAAAAAGGTTGGCGTGCAGGGAAATTTTTCGAACAATATTAAGTCTATGACTTTGGATCCATTTAAAGGATAGGCTATTTTTTTAACTTCTCTTTGAGTATTTTATTAACTGCCTGCGGATTAGCCTTACCTTCAGTTTCTTTCATTACTTGACCAATAAAAAAACCAAATAATTTATCTTTTCCAGCTTTATACCCAGCGACTTGCTTAGGATTATTGGCAATGACTTTATCAATAATCTTTTCAATCGCATCGTCATCAGTTATCTGTTTTAAGCCTTGAGAATCAATAATTTCATCTGGGGAAGAACCACTAATGCACATTTCCTCAAAAATGGATTTTCCAATTTTGCCTGAAATTGTTTGATCATCAATTCGATTAATCAGCATTGATATATTTTCTGGGCTCAATTTGGATTCCTTGATATCAATTAGCTCTTTATTAAGATATGCACTTATTTCACCTATCAACCAATTTGCTAGAAGAGCATAATTTTTTGTATTTTCTATGGCAGATTCAAAAAAATCAGCCATAGATTTTGATGATGCAATTATTTGGGCATCGTATCCTGATAACTTATATTCTTCCTGATAACGAGCCTCTTTTTCTTTTGGAAGTTCAGGAAATTCATTTTTAATTTTTTGCATTTCTTCATTTGAAATTACGACTGGCAAAAGATCAGGTTCTGGGAAATATCTATAATCATTTGCAAATTCCTTCGATCTCATTGGCCGTGTTTCATCTTTGGCGCTATCATAAAGTCGCGTTTCTTGCGTTACTATTTTTCCACTTTCCAAGACTTTAATCTGTCTTTTAATTTCAAAATTAATTGCTTTCTCAATAAATTTAAAAGAATTAATATTTTTTATTTCTGTTCTTGTTCCGAGCTCTCTATCACCAATTTTTCTTACGGATACATTAGCATCGCACCTAAGAGAGCCTTGGGCCATGTTTCCATCTGAAACATCTAAGTAGGTAACAAGTTGATGCATTGCTTTCATATATGCAACTGCCTCTTTAGCACTAGATATCTCGGGCTCGGAAACTATTTCTAAAAGTGGAGTACCTGCTCTATTAAGATCTATTCCAGAGAATCCCTCAAATTCATCATGGATTGACTTTCCTGCATCCTCCTCCAAATGCGCTCTTGTAATATTAATTTTTTTAGTTGATTTGTCTAAATATATTTCTATTGATCCACCCAGCACAATTGGTTCATCCATCTGAGTAATTTGGTATCCCTTTGGTAAATCAGCATAAAAGTAATTTTTTCTATCAAAAATAGATGTCTGATTTATATGAGCACCTATTGCTAATCCAAATCTGATTGCTTTATAGAAAGCTTCTTTATTTACTGATGGCAAAACTCCTGGGAGACCGCAATCTATTAAATTTACATTTGTATTTGGACTGGCTCCAAAAGCAGTTGAAGCCCTTGAGAACAATTTAGTTTTTGTCGAGAGTTGAACATGAGTTTCAAGACCTATTACAGTTTCCCAGCTCATTTAAAAATTCTCCAAATTTGGTTTAGCATGATGAAAATCAGAGTTCTGCTGGAAAACATGTGCAGTATTAAGCAATAAGTCCTCTCTCAAAAAATTTCCAATTAGCTGTAATCCGACTGGTAATGAGTTCACTTGTCCGTGAGGTACTGAGATGGCAGGCAATCCTGCTAAATTTGATGAAATTGTAAACAGATCTTCAAGGTATAATTCTACTGGATTTTGGGTTCCTTTGCTTTCAAATTTAAAAGCAGTGTTCGGTGAGGTAGGAGTCATCAACAAGTCAACAGAATTGAATGCCAGATCAAAATCATTCTTAATTAATCTCCTTACTTGCTGCGCTTTTTTGTAGTAGGCATCATAATAACCAGCAGAAAGGGCATAAGTCCCAATAAGTATTCTTCGCTTTACTTCATCCCCAAATCCCTCACTCCTTGATTTGATATATAGATCGTTAAGATTATTAGTATTTTTAGCCCTATGTCCAAAACGTACACCATCAAATCTCGATAAGTTTGATGAGCATTCCGCCGGAGCAATTGAATAGTATGTTGGAACAGATGCTGAAATATTTGGAAGTGAGACTTCGATGAATTCAGCGCCTAGGTTTTCATAAGCTTTTTTAGATTCTTCAAAACGCTTTTGAACTTCGGCATCTAGATCACTGAGATTAAATTCCTTGATAATACCAATTTTTATTCCTTTAATAGATTGATTAATATTTTCTAAAAAATTTGGTACTTCAATGTTTAGCGAGGTCGTATCTTTTGAATCATAACCTGACATTGAGTTAAGCAAAATAGCACAATCCTCTGCATTTCTTGCCAGCGGTCCGGCCTGGTCTAGACTTGAGGCAAAGGCTATCATTCCCCACCTTGAAATTCTCCCATATGTTGGCTTTAATCCAGTGATACCACAATGTGCCGCAGGTTGACGAATTGATCCACCTGTATCCGTTCCAGTTGCAGCTGGAACTATACCAGCTGCAACTGCTGCTGCTGATCCGCCAGAACTTCCTCCAGGAACATAACCTTTTTTCCATGGATTATGAACACTGCCAAAGAAGCTGGTTTCATTTGAAGAGCCCATTGCAAACTCATCCATATTTGTTTTACCAATAGTTATTGAGCCTGCATTTTCAAGTTTTTCAACTACAGTAGCAGTATAGGGGGGTATAAAATTAGAGAGAATTTTTGAAGAACATGTTGTTCTGATACCCTCAGTGCAAAATAAGTCTTTTTGTGCCAAGGGAATCCCTGAGAGGAGCGAGACATTTTTTTGATCTTTATCTATAACGGTCGCTTTTTTAATGCTGTTTTCATCATTCAGTGTTACAAAACAGTTCAATTCACTGTATTTTTTAGCCAATTTAATTGATTCTTGAGTTAATTCTGAGACAGAAATTGCCCTATTATCAAGCAATTTTCTAAGTTCATTTATTGATTTAAATTGTATGCTCATTCAACAACTCTAGGAACTAGAAAATAGTCATCATTTGATTCAGCCGCATTTTCTAAAAATTTATTTTTTTTGTTATCAGATGATACTAAATCTTCATGTTTGAATGCTGTCATCTCAAGTGGACTATAAAGAGGATTTACATTTGATGTATCAATTGACTGAAGATTCCCTATTAAATCGATAATTGTTTCAAGATCTTTTTGAATTTTTTCAGATTTATCTTGGTCAATTTCTAATCGGGCAAGATAGCAAATAGTTCTGACTGTTTCTCGGTCCATATGATATTATCT
>CEQY01005700.1_pt1 | contig 10565 bp, 9 predicted proteins | sample 361391 | NCBI WGS metagenome assembly CEQY01 (sample SAMEA2621075, study PRJEB7988) | marine metagenome | isolation source: saline water (ENVO:00002010), including
TTATCTAAAAACAAAACCTCAATAGTTGGTTCAAAGCCAAATACTACGAGAGACAAAGTTAGTCAGAGAATAAATTTCCATGATAAAGAAATTATTCTATCTGACTTACCAGGTTTAGACGATAATCCAGACTTTTTAAACAATGAATTTCAAAAAAAGGTCAAAGAATTCTTGATTGATGCCAACAGGATTTTATTTGTAATAGATATTGACTCTAAAAACTTTGATGGTCTTGATAAAATTAATTCATTAATTCAAGAAATAGATGCCGAAAACAAAGTTTTAACTGTATTTAACAAATGTGAAAATTTTAATAATTATGAATTAGATAAAAGATTATTTAAATATATATATGACAGAGAATTTTATGTGTCTGGATATCACAAAATTGGAACGGAGGAGTTACTTGAAAATATAATTAAGAATTCAGGCATAAGGACATCATCAAATAGCATTAATGATATATTTATTTCAATAATTGGAAAACCAAATTCTGGAAAGTCAACACTATTTAACTCACTTTTAAATAAGGAAAGGTCAATTATTTCTGATATTCCAGGCACGACTAGGGACTCATTAGTTGAAGAGATAGTATTCAATAACAAATCTTTTAAAGTTATTGATACAGCTGGTGTCCCAAGAAAAAAACAAAAAAATCAAGTTGATAGATATGCATCTACCTTATCTTTGAATACTTTAAATAATTCACTCATATCTTTTGTTGTAGTCGACTCTACTGAAGGAATTAATTTTGAAGATATGAGATTAATTAGTGAGTCAATTGATAACTTTTCTACACCAATACTTGTACTAAATAAATGGGATTTATTAAATGAGGAGGAAAAATTAAATATAAATACGAATTTAAGCAATTATCTAAAGAAGTTTAATTGGATAAAAGTGATAAGAATTTCAGCTCTCACAAAAAAAGGTTTAGATAAATTTTCAAAGACAATAAATGAAATTTACAAACAGCTTGAATCAAGAATCGATACTTCTGAATTAAATTTATATTTCAGAGAAATATGGGTTGCAAGTCCGCCACACCCTTTTAGGGGAAGGCGAGCAAAATTAAAATATGTTACACAATATGAAATAAATCCACCATCATTTTCTTTTAATTTGAGTTCAAGAATTCCAAAAAATTATGAGTCATTTATTGAAAATAAACTTAGAAAAGAATTTAAATTCTCGAATATATCATTGTTAATAAAGTTTAAGTCTTAATATGGAAAATTTTGGTTTTAAATTTGGTGTATTTTTATTTGGATTTTATTTAATGATTAGAATATACCAATTATTATTTGGTCTTTTATAACTTTTTTATTTAAATTATCAAATTGATGTATAAATAAAGACTATTTTTTATTGATATCTTTTGCATTTAATCTACTATGTGTATATCCACTTTTTTTTAAGTGGATTTTTTGTATACAAAAAGGAGAAAAATTGAGTAATTTTAGAGGATCCAGATCTTGGCGCCTTATTTTACTTTTCTCAATTTTTGCTTTAGTTGTAGTAGCTTGCGGTGACGCCGCTGATGAAGAAGAGGTTGTAGAAGAATCTACTGAAACAACCGAAGCTCCAGCTACAACAGCTGCAGCAGTTGAAGAAGAGGCACCTGCCGGACCGGCTGGTGTATATAAGATGGCAATTTATTCTGATCCACAAACTAATAATTATTGGACTTATCTCGATACTGAAAATGATGTTTGGACAAGTTATGTTATGTCCGGACAAGCTGTTTCTTTATACACATTGTCAGTACCAAACTATCAATTGGTCGCATCAATGGCTACAGAGCTAATTGAAACATCAACTGATAATGGTGATGGCACCTTTTCCTATAGCGTTCCTATAGCTGAAGGTTTTGAATGGAGTGATGGCGCCCCTATAACAGCAAATGACTGGGCATTTACTTTTGATACTGTAAAGAACTTAGGACTTGCTGGAAACTGGCTTGGATTATGGACACTTGGAACTGATGAAGCTCAAGGTGTTACAAGTGTTGAAGCTACCGATGACTATACAGTCAAGGTAACGTTTAACTTTGATCCAGGTTTGGCCAAATGGCAATATGGTGCTGCACAGGCACCTGCATTAAGCAAAGCTTATTGGGAACCAATTGCTACTGACAGAGAGTCATTACTTGCAGCTGATGCTTCAAGTGCTCCTGTTGCTAGTGCTTTCGTTTACGATAAGCTAGAACAAGGTGCTTTTTATACATGGGCTTACGATACAAGTTCAATGTATGCACCAGGTGGCGAATACACTATCTATGATTCCGGTGGTACTGGAATTAAGTGGGATAATGGTAAAGCTCCAGCTGTAGATGCAACATTTGGTGATGTTTCAGGAGATTCATTTTCATACTCAGTAGGTCCATTTGTTGGAACAGTAGAGTTCACACTTTATGGTGATCAAGATGCTGCTTATTTAGCATTTCAAGATGGTGAAGTTGATTTCGTTTTAAACCCATTAGGAGTTAAAAGAAATACATTTAACCAGCTTGCAACTACACCAGGTGTTGAAACTCTCGTTAACAATCCAAATGGAATGAGATATTTTGCATCTAATACAAGAATTTTCCCTGGAAGTGATAAAGCTTTCAGACAGGCTATTGCTTGTATTATTGATAAAGAATTTATTATTGACAGTGTTCTTCAAGGAACTGTCGAAAGTATGGATGGTATGATTTCATCTGCACTTACTGCTTGGGTTACACCAACAGAAGGTGTTATGGCAGAATGTAAAGAATTAGATTCTGTTGGAAGATGGGAAAAATCAATATCTATACTACAGGATGCTGGATGGACAGCTGATGACTGGGGAGAACACCCTGGAAATGACACTAGAGCCATTCCACCAACAGGAATTAAAGGTCCTAATGGTGAAGTAGCGCCTGATAATATGTTAATTTATGCTCCAGGTCCGGGTTATGATCCATTGAGAAATACTTTCTCATTATTCATAGCTGATTACATCAGACAATTAGGATTTGATGTTACAGCAAGACCTACTGGATTCAGTGTTATTGTTGACATTGCTTTCAGTGCTGAGGGTTGTAAAGATTGGCATTTCTACATGCTTGGATGGGGAACAGGAATTTTCCCTGACCATACAGTAGAATTCTTCAAGTCTGACAAAGACTCATGTGATGGTGGATTTAACACACCAGGATTCAGTAACGCTGAATTTGACGCATTTGCAAACCAATTTGAAGCTGCAAAAACGCTTGAAGAAGCTGTTGCTGCATCAAACGCAATGGAGAAAATACTTTACGATGAATTACCATACGTAGTATTATTCAACCCACCAGTTCTTGAGGTTTATAGAAGTGATAGCATTTCACTTCCATTTACTGATGTATTAGGTGGTATAACTGACGCTTGTAGCGGTTGTCCAAGTACAGTTAAAAAACAACAATAAGACAGCCAAAGTTTAAAATGGCGGGCGTATTAATGTCCGCCATTTTATAATTAATAGTTATGTATAGATATATATTTAAAAGAATTTATCAGCTGGTTATAGTTTTTTTCCTATTCTTAGTTACCTCATATATTCTTTTTGACTCAATTCCTGGAAATGCATTTCAGAATATGCTTCTCAATCCTTTATTACCACCTGGAGCATACGAACAGGTACTTGCACTTTATGGTTTAGATAAACCATTGTCAGAACGGATTGTTTTATACATTACCAATTTTTTTAAAGGTGATTTTGGTTATTCATATAAGTATTATCCCAAAACACCCATTGAACTAATCGCTGAAAGATTACCTCGTACTTTGATGTTATTTGCAATGGTCAATATAGTTTCATTTTATACTGGTTTTTTAGTTGGCAAGATTCTCGCTTGGAGAAGAGGATCAAAATCTGAAACATGGATTACTATAACCTCTGTTTTTTCATATACAGTTTTTTATCCTTGGTTTGCATTAATGATGCTTTGGTTTTTTGGTTACAAAATGGATTGGCTTCCTATAGGTAAATTTTTGTATCCTGAAAAATGGTATGATGCTCCATTTGACAGTGATGTGATATTTACACTTATGATTAAATTCACTGTTATAGTTTCTATAATTCAATTTCTGATTTACATGTTTACAAGAAATATAGAATCCTTAAATTCAAAACGTAATTTACGTCTTTTTGGATTGATATTAAATATTGTAGGAAGTTTTATTTTTTGGAATACAGGAGATGCGCTTACAAAAAAAATCTACGCGATGGACATCGCTTATCATATGATATTGCCAGTTATTACTGTAACAATTGTTGCTTTTGCAGGAACAGCCCTTTTAACGAGAACAACAATGATGGAAGTTTTAAAGGACGATTATATTTTAACAGCAAGAGCAAAAGGCCTATCACAAAGAAGAATTAGAGATAGGCATGCTGCAAGAAATGCCTTATTGCCAGTTGTTACTTCATTTATTTTTACGATAGTTACTATCATCGATGGTTCAGTGCTGACAGAAACTATATTTTCATGGCCTGGAATGGGTCAATTAATACTTGATAGTGTTCTTAACGAGGATATACCTGTTGCTATGGCTACATTTTCATTTATTGGTGTATTTGCCTTAGTAGCACACTTTATAGCTGATATTTCATATGCGTATTTAGACCCAAGAATAAGGATTCAAAGTCAAGGATAAAATGGAAAACTTAGAGAACGAAAAAGAGATAGCTAAATCATTAAGAAGAAAAGCAATTTCAAAAAATTGGAAACTTTTTAAACAAAGCCGATTAGGGATGGTTGGATTAATTATTGTTTTTTTCTTCTTTATATTATCTGTTCTTCAGCCAATACTTTTTTTAACAGGTATTTGGGATCAAGGTACATACAATCCTGTTGTTGGATATGTAGATCAAACACAAGATTTTCTTGTTGTAGAATGTCCTAAAGAATTTCCAACCGAAAAATATGAAAAAAGAACTGATTGTCCAGGTAGAAATGAAGTTAATATCAAAACTTTGTTTTATTCAGATGGAGAAGTGGGGGAGACGATTCAACTTAATTTACAACCTGCTCCACCATCGAGGAATCATATTTTAGGAACTGATTCACTTGGTAGAGATGTATTTTCTCAAATTATGGAAGGTAGTCAAGTTGCATTCTTATTAGGCATCCTCAGTGCAACTCTTGGTGTCGGTATCTCTACTTTGCTAGGGACCATTGCAGCCTTTTTTGGAGGAAGAATAGATGCTTATTTAATGAGGCAATCTGACCTAGTACTAATGCTGCCAACACTACCTCTACTTTTTATCATTTCTGCTTTTGCAGAACTTAAAATATGGCATCTGGCAGTTGTATTAGGAACTATTGGTGGACTTGGAGGTTCAGTAATTACAATTAAATCACAAGCTTTACAAGTCAAAGTTAAACCTTTTGTTGACTCAGCAAGGATAACAGGAGGATCTAATATGAAAATATTATTTTCTCATGTTTTACCTAACGTAGCCCCGTTAGCTCTTTTATTCATGGTGTTTAGTGTTACAGGAGCTATTGCTTCGGAATCAGTTTTATCTTTTCTTGGTTTGTTAAATATTGAAATGAGCTGGGGATTGATGATATATCTTGCACAAGTTGAAGGATATATTTTCTCTGGATTAAAGTTCTGGTGGTTAATTCTGCCAGCTGGTTTATCTGTGACATTTTTAACTGGTGGTTTTTATCTTGTAGGTAGAGGGTTAGATGAAGTATTCAATCCAAGATTAAGGAAAAGATAATTGAGCAACATATTAGAAGTAAAAAACTTAACAATGCACTATGAAACCTTGGATGGAAATGTTGATGCAGTTAAAGATATAACATTCAATGTAAAAGCTGGAGAGTCATTTGGAATTGTTGGAGAATCAGGATGTGGAAAAACATCTGTCGCTATGTCTTTATTACAACTGCAGGCTGAAAATGGAAAGATATCTAATGGAAGTATTTTATTTGATGGACAAGAGCTTGTCGGCATGTCAGAAAATGATTTAAGAAAAGTTAGATGGGATGGTATAAGTATTGTTTTTCAAGGTGCAATGAATGCATGGAATCCAGTTGTTAAAGTTGGTGAACAAATTAGAGAAGCCATGAGAGAACATAATCCTAAAAGTACAAAATCTCAAAATACAGAAAAAATAAATGAATTATTTAATATGGTCGGCTTAGATAGTTCTGCTTCTGAAAGATTTCCACATGAGTTATCTGGAGGAATGAAGCAGAGAGCGATTATTGCATTGGCACTTTCTTGTGATCCTAAACTTGTTATTGCTGATGAACCAACAACGGCATTAGATGTAGTAATCCAAGATCAAATATTAAATGAAATAAAAAATGTTCAAGAATTACTTGGACTTAGTTTGATATATATTTCTCATGATATTGCAGTAATTGCGGAAATGACCGATAAAATTGCAGTAATGTATGCGGGATCAATTGTAGAAATTGGACCAACCGAGGAGGTTTTTAAGTCTCCAAAACATTCCTATACAAGGTCCCTTTTAGATTCAACACCATCAATTAGGGGCGAAAAGAAGAAGCTACGGTCATTAGAAGGAGAACCACCAAGTTTAATTAACAAAATGGATGGTTGTTCATTTTCACCTAGATGTCCAACACCATCAAATGAATGCAAAAATCAATCAATAGAAATGGGATTAATAAAAGTAGGAATCGATCATTATGCTGACAAATGTTGTTCGGAGTGTATCAGTGAATAACTTAATTGAGGTAAGAAACTTAGTTAAACATTTTGAAGTTTCTGGAGGACTTTTTTCAAGAAATAAACGAATAATCAAAGCAGTTGATGGAATAGATTTTGAAATCAAAGCTGGTGAATCACTAGGATTGGTTGGTCAAAGTGGTTGTGGAAAAACTACCACTGCTAGATCTTTATGTCTATTAGATCCAAAAACATCAGGTGATGTTAACTTTTATAATTCTGAATCTCAAAAAATGGAATCAATAGATGAGATTGACGACGAAGGTCTCCGTCAGTTCAGAAGAAATATGCAAATGATTTTTCAAGATCCTTATGAGTCATTAAATCCTAGGTGGACAATCAAAGATATAATCAAAGAACCTTTAGACATTCACAATATCGGTGACCTTAAAGATAGGGAAGAGGCCGTCATTGAGATACTGAAAACGGTAGGTTTGACACCTCCACAGAACTATTTATCGAGATATCCACATGAGATATCGGGTGGTCAGAGACAAAGAGTTTCAATTGCAAGAACGCTAATTATGAAACCTAAATTTGTAATATGCGATGAACCAACATCTATGCTTGATGTCTCAATTCGTATTTCAATTATGGATTTAATGTTAAATCTTGCAAAGGAACTCAATGTATCATACTTATATATCACCCATGATTTAGCAGTTGCAAGATACATGTGTAACAGAATTGCTGTAATGTTTAATGGAAAAATTGTTGAAATTGCTGAATCTGAAGAGCTGTTACAAAATCCAATTCACCCATATACAAAACGATTAATTTCATCTATTCCAATTCCTGATCCAAATTACAAAAGAGAGCGTTATGAAGTTAACTACGATGAGCTAGATAAAATTATATCTAATAATCCTGATAAAAAAATGATTGATATTGGTAATGGACACTTAGTTGCAAGTCATGATACGAAAGGTTTCTTTATTGAAACTTAAAGATGTTTTTTTGATTCCAAATCTAATTACAATTTCAAGACTAATTGCTTCAATATACCTATTTTTATATTTTTCTTTATCTGATTTCACTACATCGATGTTAGTTTTTTTAATCGCCATGATTGGCATTTCTGACTCTATAGATGGAATTGTAGCAAGGAGGCTTAATCAGGTTAGTAAACTTGGGACAATTTTAGACCCTGTTTGTGACCGAACTGTTTTCATACTACTTTTGTTTTGGTTATTTGAAATATTTCCTAATTGGTTTTTTTATGGCGTAATAATCCGTGAAGTTTTAATACTTCTTGGTTCAATATATGTTCTTTTTAACACTAAAACATTATCTGTTTCTAAATACGGAAAATTTGGGACAGTGTTAATATTTTTTTCAATTTGTTTTTTTGTCATTAATTACACAAATGAATCTGTATTATTTGTTTATTTTGGATTAACTTCATTATTTTTTTACTACTTTGTTGCTTTAGAATATTTCTATAGAATTATAAAAGATGAATAATGACACAATACCTTTTGAAGATTCAATATTCGTTAATCAAGAGGCTAGATATATTCTTTCCTTACTGAACGACGATATAAAATCCTCTTCATGGCTTCTTACAAATGGTATTCATAAAATAGGAAGATTAGCTAACAAAGAAATTATTTTGGATGATGTTACTGTGTCAAGGAATCATGGATATATAAGTGTTGATGATGAAGAGATTCTTATTGTTGATGAAGGATCGACTAATGGAATATTTGTAAATGGTGAAGTTAAAACTGAGAGCAATTTGCAATCCGGTTCTAGACTACAAATTGGAAAATATAATTTAATAATAACAAAAGTTGAAAAGAAATGAATATTGGAGATGTATCTAAATTAATTAAAAAAGATTTTCCATCAATATCTATATCACGAATAAGATTTTTAGAAAAAGAAGGATTGATCAAACCTAAAAGATCAAAAGGAGGAACCAGAAATTTTTCTGAAAAAGATATTTTAAAAATTAAAAAAGTATTAGATCTTCAAGAAAATCAATATTACACACTCAAAGCAATAAAAAATAATCCTCAATTACTTTTGGGTAAGGCTGAAAAATCTAAAATTACTATAGACTCATACTCTAAACATGAAGCATTAAAAAAATCTGGATTAAAAGAAGAAGATTTTGAAGAACTAATCGACTATAAATATGAGTCAAATAAAGATATTTATAGCCAAGAGGATGTTGATAGATTTTCTGCATTAGCTCATTTATTTTCTGTGGGTCTAGGCGTAAAAAACTTATCAGTACTAAAGTCGATGTCTGAAAGGGGAGTTGGATTTTTTGAATCTTTTTTTAAATTTACCGACAGCAACACTGAAGAATTAAAGCTATCTGTAGAAAAATTTTCAGAAATAATTGGGAGTTACATATTAAAAGATTTATAACTTTTATAATTGTATTCACTTTTCTTCTTAACTCAATAGCACTTAGTGAAGAAATTGAAGACGGTCTTTTAACTACAGAATATTATTTGTCATATGATTTAGTCAACGAAGAGATTATGTTTATCAATAATGGAGATAAGCCTATTGCCCCTGCATCTTTAACAAAACTTATGACAGCAATATTGTTACTTGATTCAAATAATTTAGGGGACTTAATTGAAATAAATTTTCCTGAAAACTATGTTTATGAAGGAAAAGTTGCATATTTAGAAGCAGGTCAGAAAATGACAGTGGAAAGTTTACTTGAATTTATACTTATTTATTCAGCCAATGATGCTTGTATTGCAGCAGCGATGATTGTATCTGGAAACGTCGATGATTTTATTACACTTATGAACAATAAAGCAAAAGAATTAGGTATGAATGGAACAAATTTCACTAATCCAGATGGTCTAGATTCTGATTATCACTATACAACTCTGAATGATTTACTGATTCTGTCTAAAGAAGTAGTCAAACATATAGAGTTATTAACCATTATTATGAAACCAAGTTTTATTTCTGATATTGAAGGAAGCGATAAAGTTTATTTAAATACAAATAAATTAATTGAAAATAATTATTTAGGACTCAAAACAGGATGGACAAATGAAGCAGGTCTTACTTTTATAGGAGTCAATTTATCAAATAACAGAGAAATATTGACTATAGTAAACAAATCTACAGTGAACGAAAGTAAGGATAATCATTTTTCCGACACAGAAATACTTTATAAATTATCAATTGATACTTTTGTAAATAACATTTTATTAGAAGATGATATAGAAGCCTATATTATCCGTAATGCTTTTAATACTTCAACGATTAAGACTGTGACATCATGGACTGTATTTGGAAATAAATATGCGGAAAATAATTTGTATCTAAATAATATTAATACAAAAAAACTTGAATTTAAGGTAAATGAAAATGTTCATAGTATTAAAATTACAGATTCTTTAGATAAAAAAATTTGGAATTTTAATTTTACAAATTTTTTAACTTTAAATGCAAATCAAAACAACGAATAATCCTAAATATTTTTTAACAAATTAATAAGTATTCTATTCTTATAGTATGAACAAAAATATTATTGTTGAAGTCAACAGCATAAGATTAGAAGAGAATACAGAAACACCTATAATGCTATTGCTTGATCCTACCTCACAAAAAGTTCTGCCTATATGGATAGGGACTATAGAAGCTGTTTCGATTGCTTATGCTCAGGAAGGTATAAAACATCCAAGACCTCAAACACATGATCTTATAATTGACATTGTAGAATCATTAAATGCAACAATTGATGAAGTTATAATTTCTGATTTGCAAGACAATACATATTTTGCTGAAATTGTAATACTTGGTGACCAAGGAAAGGTTTCATTATCTTCTAGGCCTAGTGATGCTATAGCTTTAGCTCTCAGAACTGAC
>CEQY01116796.1_pt1 | contig 10562 bp, 6 predicted proteins | sample 361391 | NCBI WGS metagenome assembly CEQY01 (sample SAMEA2621075, study PRJEB7988) | marine metagenome | isolation source: saline water (ENVO:00002010), including
GTAGTTGAAAATAAAATATACTAATAGTAAAACAAAGCCAACAATTTTAGAAAAATTAATTTTATAAACACTATAAATATATAAAAGAATTGTTGAAGAAAACATTAAAGTCAAAGCTAAATAATCTACCATTACATTTATTTCATTTACCAACGCTGAGGCTGCTAGTACTAATAAAATATTCATAATATTGGAGCCGACTATATTTCCAATTAATAAATCATGCTCTCTTTTAATAGCCGCAACAACTGAAGTTGCTAACTCAGGCAGTGAAGTACCTAACGCTACCATTGTTAACGATATCACAACTTTGCTTACACCCAATTTATCAGCAACACTTATAGCGCTTTCAATAAATAAATTAGAACCAACAATTAATACAATAAAAGATAGAAATAAAATTATTATTGAGTAATAATCAAATTTGGTATTTTTTTGTATATAGTTTGTATTTTTCTGCGCATCGTTTTTAATTCTAACACAAAATAAAATAAAAGCTGTCATAAATAAAAAACCCTCTAACCTGCTAACACAGCCATCTAAACAAAAAACATACAGAAAAGCTGCGGACAATAAAAAAAATGACAAAGTATCTATTTCCATTTTTTTTACAGCTAAAGGAAGTATTAACACCGCACATGGCAAAACTAATGTTATGTTAGCAATGTTTGATCCTACAATATTACCTATTGCTATACTCGATTCATTAATTAAACTAGCATTCAAATTAACCACTAATTCTGGAAAACTGGTGCCAAAAGAGATTAAAGTCAGCCCTATAACATATCTAGGGATACCAAAAGAAACAGCCAACTCTTTACCATGCTTGATAATTAAATCTGCGCCGAAATATATTAATAAAGCGCTTGAAAAAAATTGAAAGAAGTCCATTATTCAGATATCCGGCATAAATTATTATCTAATATGTAATCATATATTTCCTTTGAAATCATATTAGAAAAATTAGCAAAACTATGGGAATTATTTGAAAGCATTTCTTTTTTAATTAATGAGGAACTAACATTAATTTTAACACTTTCCAAGTAAACTATATTATTTCTTGATAATTTAATGTTTTCATATCCTAATCTTTTAACGCAAATAACTCTTACTTTTTCTTTAATCTTATTCCAGTCTTTCCATTGATCCAAATTATTTATTAAATCTGAACCAACAACCATATGAAGATTACATTTAAGGTACTTATTAGTTAGGTAACGCACTGAATCAATTGTATATGATATTTTAGAATCTGAAGTTATCTCAAATTCTTCAATATTAATGTTTTCATAATTTGACGTAAAAATTTCTAGCATTTTCAATCGATGTTTTGATTCAAAAAATGGTGGGTTACTTTTATGAGGAGATTGTCTTGAGGGTAAAAAAATGAACTTATCAAATTTTTTTAAGCACTCTTTTGCAATGGCAAGGTGGCCTAAATGAGGAGGGTCAAAACTACCTCCTAAAAAACATATGTTCATAATATTTTCTTTAAATAATCAAAAAAATACAAGCCCTTAATAGTTATACTTTGATTAATAGAATTTTCAATAATTGATTTTGCTTCGTTATACTTTGTATTATTTTGATTATCATTAAATGGTTCGCCAATTTCACTGCTATCGTATTTACCATTGTTATTTTTATCTATATAGTCCCATTTCCCGTTATCATTCAAATCTTCAAATTCCTCATCAACGTCATAAATACCATTAGGTTGATCAAAATAATTCATATCGCAAATATTAGAATAAGGAGTATCATTTGGACACCTATTATTTTTTAAATAATTTTCAGCTTCTTCTAGTTGGTCATTCATTAAAAAAATTATAATTTGAGCAATTCTTGCATCATCAGCATATTTTGTATCTCTAAATTTTATTAATAAATCATCCAAATAAATTTTTGCAGAATCATATTGGCCTGATTTAATATATAATACCGCTGATTTATACTTCTTTAAAGCTAATTTCTGTCTCAAAAGAACTATTTTTTGATTAATATCAACTAAATATTTTTTATCACCAGGGTATTTTTCAATGAATTGCTGAAATTCGTCAATAGCTTTTTTTGTAGCAGTTTGATCCTTGTTATAGTCAAGTGTTAATTCGTACATACATAAGGAAATTTTATATTCGGCATCTTGTCTCCTTAAATCGTCTTGAGAATATCTAACATATTCTTTAAATGATTGTTTAGCATTATTGAATTCTCTTAATTCATATTCACATAAAGCTAAATAATAGAGAGATTCTACAGCAAGGACTGTCCCTTGATTATTATTTATAATGTTCTGGAATCTATCCCTTGCTTTTGAATATTTCTTGTCTTTGTAATACTGAATTGATTTTTCGACATATTTATCAGATTGACCAATTCCATCTAATTGAGATGCGCAACTAAAAAATATAACTGACAAGCTTATAATTATGATGTTTTTTTTCATTTTAAATTAACAGATAACATTAGTGAATAATCAACAGATTCTGAATATTTATTATAAACATATGAAGAATTTAAATCAAATCTATTATCAAATTTATTTTTTATATATATTTCAAGCGCACTTATTAAATGATTTAAGTATATCCCCGTCATAGCAAACTCTGCGTAATCGTATAAGTCAATTGACTCATTCCATATTCTATTATATTCATTTTTATTTGGAGATACAGCGACTATATATCCCCCATTATTTTCAGCCTGAATCATATCTGAGTCGCTCCATCCTGCAAAAAACATATTATATTTTCTTATACCTTCATAAAAATGATGGTCTTTAATTACAGAAACATTATATTCGTCCACAAAACCTGGTCCGTAATTCAAAAAACTATCATATAAATCATAACCAAAAATGTCATCTTGGTTAGTACTATACAACCCTTGATAATTTTGATGCTGTACATAAAAAGATATATAATGTGAGTGCGTCCATATCTCTTTCCAGTTACCTTCTGAATCTGAAAACATATCATAAAAATCGCTATTTGGATTACTCCATAGGTCATTATTATAATTTAGAATCCAGCCCTCAAAACTCCATTCGTTATTTGCATAATTCTTATATTCTAACACATTTTCATCTCCCCTTTGACTATATGATTGATTTAAATATATTAAGGCAAGCTCTATAGCGATAAAAGTCAAGCCAGCTTCAGATCGTCCCTGCATACATTGCCCTAAACCAGGTACCGCAAGAGAAAGAAATGAGGGGTTAATTGATTCCCCATAAGTATAAGATTCGGCATTTTCCAAACCAGAATCATCAAAATATAATTTTGGCATAACTTGATCCGTCAATGCTAAAGATAAAAAAAGAAAAAAATATAAATATTTAATGTGGCTTGTAATCATTTTTAAAAGTCAAATAAAAGTTTAAAATAGTGTTTTCCATCAATATTATCATCAGACACATGATATTCATAGTTAACAGCCATAGGATAAGAATAAAAATTGTATCCATACAACCTCATTTCTATTCCTCTAGAAAATTTGAAATTTTCATAATCATCATGATTAAACACATTGCCAATTTGAAAAATAAACCCAAAACTCATATGTTGAATATAAGTTGATAAAATTTTAAAATTACGCTCTTTAAAAAGTGGATTTCTAATATAAAAAGTTTGTATAATTTTTCGTGTACCTTTTAAGCCTTCATCATAATATGTATAAGCTTTCAATCCTGGCATCCCCCCTCCAAAAAAATAAAAAAAGTCATCTATTTCTTGGTTTGAAATAAAACCAATAGATGTGTTCGATGTAAATGATAGACTTGAAAGGCTCCAGTTCTTATCCACATCAAGCAATACCCTGTAAGTGTTATTTGGAGATAATATCGATCCAAATGTACCATAATCTTCATTAATACCAAATCCATCAAGAAAGTTATTTAACTCATAATATAATTTAAAATCAACTGAGTACCCATTAGTTGGAAGCATATGTTTTAAAAAATGATTCTTTTGCTTGGAGTAACTATATTGAAAAGAAAAAATATGACTTCTATAATAATCAAATGAAAAGTCATAATTATCATAAAACTCCACCTCATTTAACTGATTATACTGAGTTATAGTTTGCTCTATTTTTTGTCTATAATTGTTAAATTGATAATTAATTTTAAAATCATGTCTTCCTGGCATTAGTTTAGATTTTGACATTAGTCGAAACTTTGTTCCTGTATCAAAGGAAAATAAATTAAAAAATAAATTATTTTCTATAGGAATATTATCATAATCCTCACCATCTAAATTTTGGTATGCATACCTTGTATTTTTATTTCGAGTAGCCCAAAAGAATTCTACATATGGAGTATGCAAGTAATTATATGTCTCAAACATTAAAAAAATATCTATATCTTTAATATTATTAATACTAGCACCGCTAAAGATTGACAACTTGTTTAATGCATCGGATGAAATTGTATAAAATCCTGGCTTAAATGTTTCATAGTCGTAAAACAATCTTGGCATAATCAACGTGCTTAGATTCTCAACTGAATATTGAAAATAGTTGTGTGTTGATTTTTCGCTAATTTCATATAGAATATTATCTGTTTTAGTGTCAACCTCTATTAAAAAACTTTCCCAATCTTCATTAATATCTATACTATTCTTATTTTGACTTTTAAAATCTTCAATGATTGCTAATTTATACTTACCTTGCTCGTATAAGGAGAAAGCAACTTTTCCATCAGATGAAATTGCAGGATAAAATGCACCGCCAATCACATCTGTCAATTTGTGTATACCTATCGAATCTTCGTAGTACAAATTGAATACTTCATCTTTATCCTCTGACCAAATAGTAATATTTTGATTTTTATTATAATTGGGGTCTCTTTCATCTGTTAATTGCATTTTCTTAAAATTGGACGATCCTTTCATATCTACAGTGTAAATGTTTCGACCATGCTTAAATACTCCATCATAAATAATAGATTCATTAAACCAACTTAATTTAAACATCTGAAAACCATTATCGTAACTAGTTAACTGAGAAAATTTTAAAGAATCTGAGTAATCTGCAATCATAACGTTAGATGTACCATCATATTGATGAATAGCTGCTATTTTATTTAATGTAGAATCATAAGTTGGGGAATATAATCTTTTTCCATTAGTAAGTTGATTCTCTTTTTCAGTATTAAGATTATACTCAAATAAATCAAAAAACTTAGACCCAAATTTATCAACGATATTTATTTTTGAATAAACTACCACTGAATCGCTAATCCAAGTTGGAAAACCTTTTACGCCTGAGGCAATTTTATCGGATGACTTTTCTTTAAAATCATACAAATAAAGATCTGTTTTATTAAAAAAGTCATGTTTTTTATCTGACAAATACAGTAATCTATTGCCATCACTAGACCATGATGGCTTAATATTTGACAAACCCTCTTCCCCAATCACAAAACCATTACTTTTACCATTAAATCTTGAGTAATTTTCTTTTAGGAAGTAGTGAAAGTCTTGAAAAACTTGTATAATATCGTCATTGGTAGCATTTTTAAATGCTCTCTCAAATGAAAAATTGAACGGTCTTGCTAGTTCATCAGTAATATCTTTTAGTATATTTTCACCATATTCTGATACAATAAAATTTATAAATGCAAAACCTTGATTATAAACAAGCTCATTGCCGATACCTCTTTTACCAAATAAATTCATTTCATGATAATCATAAATATTATTGTTAAGTACAGCATCTCTTAAAATCATTGATCTATGCGAATCCCAAAAATCATAATCAATTTTGCTATACATATACTGAGCTACACCTTCTGCAAACCATGGAGGAACTGAAGTTCCAGGCAATGGCGAAGAAATTATTTGATTAGGATATCCATATAAAACATCATCTCGCTTCTCATCCTCATAGTCTATAATTTGGAGGTAAAATGCGGGAATTCTTTTTGTATACTTCATTGCTGCGCCAATTTGAACAATATGAACAAATTCATGAGTAACTACATTTTGAATCCATCTATGAGACCCTCTCATGTCAAAGTCGATAGGTTTTGTCCATATCTCAATTTTATTATCATAAAACATTGCCATTCCATTGGAAAAATCATTTACATCTTTTAAAATAATAGATGTCTTAGTGGCAGGATGAAAACCATATAAATCAGTAACAGGTTTATATATTAACTCTGCTACTTTAGAGGCCTCTATTGCAGACCTTTCTGTTTCTTTATGGAAATAAAATATAAAATGCTCTGTCTCAAAATACTGCCAATCTAATTCTGGGTGATTATCTGAAAATTGTGTTAAAAGAAATGAAAAAATGACAAAATAAACTAACTTCATTGTGTAATAGCGACCTTAATAATTGCTATACTTCTATCTTTATCTTTTAGCTCAGCAAAATAAACTCCAGGTTTATAATCTAAAAGAACTGCTGGAATTTCAACATATTCGTTCATTATATTTTGAAAAGAATCCGGATAAATTGTTTCAACTAAGAATCCCTCAATATTGTAAATCTGAATTTGAGGATTAGTGAAACCAATACTATTGAAAAATCTAAATGTTGTAGAGTTATTTTTTATAGGATTTGGATAATTATAAAAGACAGAAGTATTTAATATGTCGGTACTTTCTCTTTGGGATGTATTGGGGTCAACTGATCGGATATCCCAATCAGTTCCATACTGACTTGTCCAGTATGTATTTTGTATATCGTAAGGAAATAAAAACAATCTACTTCCATCAATTAATGCAATATTATTTCCCCAATTAGGCAACAAGCGTAATTTAGACTGACTATTTGATGCAATAGAGGCATAAACCTGTCCATTATTTGAAACTATATATATAGTGCCATCACCTTTAAAAATAATTTCAGGGCGCGAATCTTCTACTATATTCGCAATAAGTATATTGTTTTGGTAATCATCAAATAAAAAATCGATTGGGAAATTATCTAGAACCGTATTATTTGAATTTAAAACATACAACAAGTTACTATCTACTTTTACATATTCATCAAGGCCATCATTATCAAAATCTGCTGCAGCTATCGCTTCATTATTCTGGCTTAAGGCATTAATAGAATTAAAATAACCTGAAACCTGTAAATCATCTAACCCATCAACTATAACCGGAAGACTTTCATTTGTTAGCAAATATTGATTTTCTGACGCAGCATAGGCTACATTATTATATACTAAAATTTTTGAATGCTCATTTGGGTTAAAATCTCCTTCTACAACAATAGCAGATTCACCAAAGCACCTCTTATACAAGTTATCATTTTCTAAATAATATAAACAGCCATTTCCATCTATAATACTAGAACCAATTACATCAATTTCTGAATTAGGAGATATATTTGATACAATAAGGGATGGAGTGTACGATGAATAATTAAAATTCATAGAATTGCTTATAGAGCTAAATTGATTAAGCTCCACTAAGCTAAGAGCATTATTACTTAATCTTAAATTTGGATTTGTATTATCATGTAAAACAATTTCATTTTCATTTGGGTTATTAATTAAATATTGTCCATTTGCACTGTACCATAAGTCATACTCCCATCCACTAGATAGAATATCACAAAAAGATGGATTCCAATGATAACATTCATGCCCAATGTCTGCCCTTCCATCAGCCTCTATAATTTCTATAGCCTTATTATCTTGATCATTATTCATTCCGGACTGAACACTAGATTGATCAATTAAATCTTCGTTAATAGACCAGATTAGAATTCCTGAACCTGGCAATCCATAATTATAATTATCAAATCCTAAAATTACGCCTGTAGACTCAGACAAACTTATTTGATCAGGGCCTAATCTCTCAGTTAGAATATTGAAAAAATAACCTGGAATTGAATCTTGAACTTCTGAGTCCCAAACTTTATATTTATTCCTTAAACTATCTATATCAATGTTTTCTTCAACCCAATTATTTTTATTTTCAATTAGTAAATACTCATTAGAGGAAATATTAATTTTTTTAATATCATCAGTATCTAAGTTTATTTGTCCAAAATCTGAAATATCATCTGAAGCAGACCACCCTTTATATATTTTTGTCCATGGTGAAATAGGAGAAGGAATAACGCCGTACCCATTATTCGATCCGTAATCCATTAAACCAAAAGAACCAATACCAGCTTCACCATTATCTGTATTATATAAAACTGGTAAATCCATAGCGTATCCAACTAAAAGTGAAAATAATCCAGTCATGCCTAATTGATAATTACAAAAATTGTCATTACCATAAAAAAGATCTTCAATAATATTATAATAAATGTGATTCAAGGTCTCTGGCATGACTATCCCATGCTTAATAGTATTATAATAATCCCAAGATTCGTTTAACATATCAGTATCAATGTATGCACTTGGTATATCGTAATTAGTTGGGTCAATATAGGGGAAAGAAATATCCTGTCCAACTCCAGCATGAAATACTACAAATAAATAATTCTCAATTTCATCTTCAATAAACCAATCCTGGTCAATTAGTGTGCTTTCATCAAGAGCCAAGTCTATTGCTTCTGAAAATAAATTACCTATCGTAGTATCTGAAACACTATAATCCCTCATAGGCTTATTGAGATGCAAAACTTCATCTAATACATAAAAATTAAATGTATCAAGCTCTGAATCATGAGCATTAAAGCTAAAATAATTTTTAACTGCTTGAATTTGGTCCCTGAAATAATCAGCATTATGGGGGGGTGGATCAACTAAAAAACCATCGCAACGAGTACTAATTAGATCTAAATCAATTTCATTTAAAAAGTGACCTCGACCTGTAGTATTGGGGTCATTAACTTCTTCATAATCAAAATCAACCATCAGACCTATAATGGTATCAAATTCTATACTTCTGCTATTTGAAAGATTTTTATCTTTAACTATTAAATTATAATTAATCCCACAAAGAGAACTAATCATAATAATTAAAAGGAGTGAATTATAAAATTTCAATTTTTTACTACATAGTCATATTTAGAGAAAATAATAAGGTATTAGCCCTAGGCTCTCCCTCTTTACCAAGAATATAGCCTAAATCAAATCCATACTGCCCAAATTTTATGCCAGCACCTAAAGTTGGGTGTTTAAGATTTCCTTCCTGATCGTGCAAATATCCTAGCCTAAAAACAAAACTATTAGTATACCAATACTCTAGGCCTAAACTATACACCATCTCCTCTAGTTCAGAAGAAAAACTTCGATCATCAGCTGTACCTTTTTCTTTAACGCCATCACTATTATAAATACCGTAATTAGGATCGTCAAAATTGAGGAATTCATCTGTCGTATCAATAAAATCTTCTCCATCGTCATATATACCATTTTCATTATCATCAGTATAAACCTCCCAAGAATCCCACTCTTCATTATAGCCATCAAATATGCCCTGAGCTCCATTGTCAACTTCCAGCGTAGGAATTGTCTCATAACCTACGACTATTCCATCTTCTGCCCCCCCAACAACTATCTCTTGTTTATCATATCCTCCAATAATAAATTGACCATCACCATTAACATCTTCTGGACAACCTTGTGAAGATGAGCATTCAACATTTATATCGCCTCCATAGTACCAATCATCAAGCCAGCTTGTATATAGAGCTTTATACCAAGGATCTGAGTATCCATTTATTTCTTTATTTGTATCTAGAACACCGTTTCCATTCCAATCCATTGAACCGTACCTAGCAACTAACATCTTATTAGCATCAAACAATAAATTTAATCTTGTATTTTCCGACTCATATAAATTTGTAAAAATTCCCATTTTTAAATTTGTTGGGAGAGGGTCACCTTGTTCAGCATCTACAAAATCTACTTCAGGACCAATGTTTGAAATAGATAATCCAAAATTCAATTTATCAGTCTTCATTAGGTATCCAACATCAAAAGCAAAATCTGTAGATGAGCCTGCACCACTACCTTCTCCGCCAGTACCCTGAGGAGCTAGCTTTTGATGAATAACTTTAAAATTAATTCCCCAGGCAGAATTATTATTAATCATAGTACCATAACTTGCGGCAACTGCTGCCATATAACTTCTAAAAGTTCCTATAACTTGACCATTTTCATTAGTTTGCGTCTGCTCACCAAGATTTAAAAAAGTAACATTACCACCAACAGTTCCAAGCCATGGGATTTTCTTTTTAAATGCCGCAAATTCGTAATTAATATCATCTGCAAGACCAGGAAGCCAATTTACATGCATTCCAGCATATTCTTGACCAGTCTGAAATCCTAATCCAGCTGGGTTATAATAAGTCGCATAAGCATCATCAGATTTTGCAACTTGAGCCTCTCCAGTAGCCACTGCTCCAGCACCTGGACCTATAAGCAGAAAGACAGCTGAAGCCTCTCCAGGACTAGCTGTTAAAATATTTAAATTTAAAAGAAAGAGTAATGTAAACAGTTTGTTTTTCATTTGCAATTCTCAGCTCCTAATTAGTTTGTGAAACTTGAATGACATCAAAGATGTTTAGTTCCAAAATATATTAATTATTTCCAAATACTTGGCCTTATCAATGTTGGGTCATCTGAAAGTTTTTTTATGAGC
>CEQY01047328.1_pt1 | contig 10550 bp, 9 predicted proteins | sample 361391 | NCBI WGS metagenome assembly CEQY01 (sample SAMEA2621075, study PRJEB7988) | marine metagenome | isolation source: saline water (ENVO:00002010), including
TAACCCAAAGGTCGTAGGTTCGAATCCTGCCCCCGCGACCATAAAATTATAAATACTCTTTCGCATTATTTTCTTTTTGATATACAATACACACAGGCTCCATATGGGGCCATTTTAATGCTTAATTTATGAGTGAAATTGAAGAAAATATAATGGACAAACTTAATGATCAGCTTACTAATGGCCTGTCTGCGATTAATGTAAGTATTTTTGGAAAAAATACTACAAAAAACATTAATATTATCATTGAATCTGATAGCGGTGTCTCCGTTGAGGACTGCGCTAAAACATCAAAGATAGCTTCGAACATTATCGCAATGAATAAACTCATGGATAATGACTATAATATAGAAGTTTCATCTCCAGGAATAAACAGACCGCTTTTCAATATGAATGATTTTATAAAATATCAAGGACAGAAGATATTCATTGAGCTTAAAAGAAATGTAAATAATAAAAAAAGATTAAATGGAATTTATAAAATAAAAGATAATATAATTTCTATCAGTCATAAAAAAGAAATTATAGAGATACCATATGACTGTGTTAAAAAAGCTAATTTAATCAGAGAGATAAAAATATGAATAAAGAGATATTACTAATAATAGATACAGTTTCAAATGAAAAAAATGTTGATAGGGAAATTATTATTGATGCAATGGAGCATGCTCTAGCCTCTGCTGTAAAAAAGAAATATAAACTTGATAATAAAACCCAAGATGAAATTGATGTTGAGGTTAAAATAAACCAAGATAACGGCTCATATGAAACCCATAGGAAATGGGAAGTTGTTGATGAAATTCTTATCGATGATGAATATGAAATGAAGATGCTTTTAGACCTGGCTAAAGAGAAAGATCCAAATATAGAAGTAGGTCAATACATTACAGAAGAAATAGAATCTGTGGAATTTGGAAGAATTGTTGCACAAACTGCAAAGCAAAACATAGTATCTAGATTAAAGGCCGCAGAAAGAAACCGTATTGTTGATTTATATGCACCAAAGATCGGAGAACTATTATTTGGTATAGTAAGAAGAGTTGATAAAAATAATATTTTTTTAGATTTGAATTCTAATGATGGAAGCAATATTGCAGATGAAGCTATGATCCTAAAGGATAATTTGATACCAAGAGAAAATATAAAACCCGGTGACAGAATACGCGGTTATTTGATGGATGTTCAGGCAGAAACTAGAGGTCCTCAACTATACATTTCAAGAAAATGCTCAGAATTTCTTATTGAATTATTTAGACTAGAGGTTCCCGAAGTTGGTCAAGGAATAATTGAAATACTCGGCGCATCAAGAGATCCGGGTCTTAGAGCTAAAATAGCCGTTAAATCTAACGATCCTAAGCTTGATGCTATAGGTGCTTGTGTTGGCATGAGGGGGTCAAGGGTTCAATCAGTTTCTAATGAACTTGCAGGAGAGCGAATTGATATAATCCCTTGGGATGAAGATCCGGCAAAATTTGTAATAAATGCTATGTCACCTGCCGAAGTTTTATCTATAGTCGTGGACGAAACTAGTAAAACAATGGACATAGCTGTTGCTGAAGAGCAACTATCCCAAGCTATCGGAAGAGGTGGACAAAATGTGAGGTTAGCAAGCGAGTTGACAGGTTGGAACCTAAATGTCATGAGCAAGGACGAAGCTGACGATAAAAACACCAAAGAAGAAGAAGAAACTGCTAGTATGTTTCAAAATGAACTTAACGTAGATAATGATGTTGCAAAGATTCTTGCTGAGGAGGGCTTCAGCAGTATTGATGAAATTGCTTTGTGTGAGATTCAAGAGCTCCAGGAAATAGGTGGATTCGATACAGATTTAGTTAATGAATTAAGAAAAAGAGCAGTTGACGAGTATGAAAAAAAACAAAAAGCTATTGATGACAAAAATTCATTAACAAATCTAACTCAATTAACAAATGATCAGATAACATTACTTAAAAATAGTGATATATTAACAATAGATGATATAGCAGACTTATCTGTAGATGAATTACTTGATGTTATTGATATGTCACATGAAGATGCTGGTAAGGTAATCATGAAAGCACGTGAGAGTTGGTTTCAAGAGGAAAAATGACAGATAAAGATAATATAAAGCTTAAAACTGACACTTTATCTTCAAGAAAAAGTGGCTCTACAACTGGCGTGCATGTTAAAAGAAAAAGAAAAATTGTAACGAGCTCTATACCAGCAAAAAAACCCATTTCGAAAGAAGAAAAAAAATTATCACTTGACGCATCATCTAATGTCAAAAAAAATATTCCAAATGAATCTAAGCCCGTAAAAATAAATAAACATATTGATCAACCAGCTCCAGACATTAAAGTTCCAAAAAAACAAAAATTAGATAAAGATGAAAAAATAGAAAAGATGGAAAATAAAGAACTTCATCTCAAGTCACCTAAGCAAAAAAAAGATAAAAATAGAAAGAATAAGAATCAGATTAAAGAAATAGAACCTACTCATAAGTTTGAAAAACCAACTGAGCCAATAAAACGTGATGTAAAAATTAGTCAATCAATGACTGTTGCAGATTTAGCAAGTCAGATGGCATTAAAGAATACTGATTTGATAGCAAAAATGATGAGTTTAGGCGTCATGGCAACTGTAAATCAATCACTTGATCAGGATACAGCAATACTTATCACGGAAGAAATTGGACACAATCCAGTGATCCAAAAGGATACTGAAGATGAAATGGTGACACCGGCTAAAATTAAAATTACTGATGGAAAAACACGAGCTCCAATTGTAACAATAATGGGACACGTGGATCATGGAAAGACATCTCTACTAGATTATATCAGGAAATCAAAGATAACAGAGTCTGAATCTGGAGGCATCACCCAGCATATAGGTGCTTATAGAGTGAAGACTAATAATGGAGAAATAGCTTTTCTTGATACGCCAGGACATGCTGCCTTCACGAACATGAGAGCTCGAGGAGCTCAAGTGACAGATATCGTAATTCTTGTAGTATCTGCAGATGATGGTGTTATGCCTCAAACTGAAGAAGCTATTGAGCATGCTAAATCTGCTGGCGTCCCTCTTCTTGTTGCCATCAATAAAATTGATAAAGAAAACGCGGATCAAGAAAAAGTAAAAAATGACTTAGCTGCTAAAAATGTCATACCAGAAGAGTGGGGTGGTGAAACAATATTTATTCCAATATCAGCACTAACTGGTGAAGGTGTTGATAAACTTTTAGATTCTGTTGTCTTACAAGCAGAGATATTGGAACTAAGAGCACAAGATCACGGTCCCGCCACTGGTGTAGTAATTGAATCATCACTTGACAAAGGTAAGGGTCCAGTTGCCACAATACTAGTGCAAAATGGTGTTCTCAATAAAAAAGATTTTATTCTCGTTGGTCAAACTTTTGGAAGAGTAAGAGCACTTTTTAATGAATATGGCAAGGCTGTAGACAATGCTGGTCCAAGTACACCTGTAGTTTTGACTGGACTCTCAGCTACACCAAATGTAGGGGATCAATTAATATCTACAGATGATGAAAAGAAAGTAAAAGATATCGCTTCTTCAAGAGAAAAGAAACAAAAAGAGATTGATATGCAGTCTAAACAAAAAAACTTTTCAATTGAATCTTTTGGTGATGCGGCAAAGAATAGCAAAAAAATTATTAATTATCTTGTTAAAACTGATGTTCAAGGAAGCTGTGAAGCTATAGTTAACAGTTTACAATTAATAGAAAATCCCGACGTAGGTTTAGAGGTTATCTACAATGGCGTGGGTGGAATCACTGAATCTGATATCAATCTAGCTGTAAGTTCTCAAGCACACGTTATAGGCTTCAATGTAAGAGCAGACAGTAAGGCTAAGAAATTGATTGAAATGCATGATGTGCCTCTTAAGTATTTTAGTATAATTTATGACTTAATAGATTCTGTAAAATTTGATCTTTCTGGTGAGCTAGAACCTGATATTAAAGAGGAAATTATTGGTATAGCAACTGTTAAAGATGTATTTAGATCCTCTAAACTTGGCGCAATTGCTGGATCGATTGTCTCAGAGGGCACTATCTTAAAGGATCAACCTATTCGTGTATTGAGAGACAATACAGTTATCTATGAGGGTGAACTAGAATCTTTAAGAAGGTTTAAAGATGATGTTAAAGAAGTTAAAAGCGGGACTGAGTGTGGTATCGGAGTTAAAGACTACAATGATATTAAATCTGGGGACCAAATAGAGGTATACAAGAGAACTGAAATTAAACGCTCTATCTGATATGAGTAGAATGCATAAAATAGAGGACCTGATTCAAAAGGAAATTGCAAATATTATCGTGACACGCATTGATAACCAAGATATTAAAAACACAGTGACTATTACAGATATTAAAGTCAGCAAGGATATTAGAAGTGCAATTGTTTACTTTACAACATTAATGACTGACTTTGAAAAAATTGAAAAAACTATGAATCTTCTTAAGCCAACAATTAAATATCATTTGTCTAAGAGTATTCACCTAAAGCGTATCCCAGACTTCAAATTTATATTTGATGATACTGTAATAAAAGGACAAAAAATTAATAAACTTCTTGATTCATTAAAATAGAGAAAAATTATTAACGGCGCATTTCTTATAAATAAGCCTAAGTTTATCTCATCAAATGATGCGCTCACTTTTTTTAAAAAAATAACAAATATTAAAAAAGCTGGAATTCTTGGAATTTTAGATCCATTGGCTACAGGCATTCTTCCTATTATCGTAGGAGAAGGTACAAAATATATAAGCTATGTTGAAAATGGCAATAAAAGCTATGATGTAAAATGTAAATTAGGAGTATTCAGTGAATGTGGAGATTTTGAATCGGAACCTATTCAATACCCTGGTGAAGAAGCAGCTATAAAAGATCTTAATGACAGCCGAATAAAAAAAACTTTCAAATCATTTGTTGGTGATTATTTACAAATTCCTCCTATGTTTAGTAATACAAAACACAAAGGTAAGCCATTACATACTTATGCCCGAAAAAATATAAAAATAGACAGAGAACCAAAAAATAGAAAGATATATGATATAAAATTCAATTATCTTGAACATGATATTTTATGTTTTTCAGTCATTTGTTCTTCGGGAACTTATATAAGAACTTTAGTTCAAGATATTTCGTATCAATGGAATATTCATTCTTGTCTTTATGAATTACATAGATCCGAGGTGAAGCCATTTAATAATTTTCCACTTATTGATCTAGAAAGATTGAGAGATATAAAGCTTGATGAGTATATTATTTCTATACCACAAATGCTTAAGGGTCTAGAAAAATTAGTCTTTACTGATATTGAGATCAATAAATTATATAAAGGAATACCAATTGTCATTAGAGAGGGTGTTTCTAATCACTCACTTTATATGATTACTGATAAAAACAATAACTTTCATGGCGTTGGAACTATAGCTAATAATTCTATCTATCCTAAAAGATTGATGAAAAGATGATAATTAGTTTGTAATAGCTCATGGACATGATAAAATCCACACTTTATAAGATAAGAAATACAAACAGTAACAGATAAAGAAATAATGGCATTAAATAATGATTCAAAAGCTGAGATAATAAAGAAATTTAAACAGTCTGACAATGACTGCGGTTCTAGTTCAGTACAAATAGCTCTTCTTACAGAAAACATCAATAAACTTTCTGATCACTTTAATAAGAACAAAAAAGACAACCACTCTAGACAAGGTCTTTTAAAGATGATTATGAAAAGAAGGTCATTGATGAAGTATTTAAAAAGAAAAGATATTAATTCATATGAAAAGCTAATTAAAGAACTAGGATTGAGGAAATAATGCATACAAAACAATTTGAATTAGGTACGCAGACAGTAAAAATTGATACAGGCCTTATAGCTAAACAAGCAAATGCATCAGTAACAGTAGAAATAGAAGGTACAGTTATATTAGGTACATTAGTGGCATCATCAGAGCCGAACGAGAGGGATTTTTTCCCATTAACAGTCAATTATAATGAAAAGTCATACGCTGCAGGTAAAATACCTGGTAGTTTTTTCAAACGTGAGGGGAGACCTAGTGAAAAAGAAACATTAATTAGTCGTTTAATCGACAGGCCGTTAAGACCGCTATTTGCCTCTACTTATAATCAAGAAGTTCAAATAGTTTTAACGCTTGTTTCATATAATCCTGATATAGACCCTGAGATTCCTGCACTAATAGCTGCATCAACATGTGTCAAACTTGCTGGCTTGCCTTTTAATGGGACACTAGGAGCAGTTAAAGTTGGCTTCGAAAATAATGAATATATTCTAAACCCTACAACATCACAACTTGAATCATCTTTATTAGACTTGACTGTAGCAGGTACAAATAATGCTGTACTAATGGTTGAATCAGAAGCAAAAGAACTGACAGAGAAACAAATGTTAGATGCTGTTAATTTTGGGCATGAAAAAATGCAAGGTATTATAAAAGCAATTGATGAGTTAGTCTCTGAAGTAGGCGTTAATGTAATGGAAGCATCACCGGCAGAAGATAACTCAGAATTATATAATTCAATAAAAACAAAATATGGGAATCAAGTATCAGAAGCATATCAAATCACCATTAAACAGGATCGTTATGAGAAACTATCTGAATTAAAGGAAGATATAATCTCTAATGAGGTGTCTGAAGAAGAGGATAATTCAGATAAGATATCAACAGTTTTTAACGATTTGAAAAAAGATATAGTCAGAGAAAGAATTCTAAGTGGAGAAAAAAGAATTGATGGAAGAGATAGCTCAACGGTTAGACCTATATCTGTTCAAACTGGTGTTTTACCCAGAACTCATGGCTCTGCGCTCTTTACAAGAGGTGAAACTCAGGCATTAGTTGTAGCGACATTAGGTACCAATAAAGATGCACAAATAATTGACTCATTAAATGGTAGATTTGATGATTCGTTTATATTCCATTATAACTTTCCACCATACTCTGTTGGAGAAATTGGAATGATTGGCTCACCAAAAAGAAGAGAAATTGGGCATGGTAAGCTTGCTAGAAGAGGTGTACAAGCTGTAATGCCATCTCTGGAGGATTTCCCTTATACCATTAGAGTAGTGTCAGAAATCACTGAATCAAATGGTTCAAGCTCAATGGCATCAGTGTGCGGTTCGAGCCTTGCAATGATGGATGCTGGTATTCCTTTAAAAGGACCTGTCGCAGGTATTGCTATGGGATTAGTTAAAGATGGCGATAGACATGTAGTTCTTACAGATATACTTGGTGATGAAGATCATTTAGGTGATATGGACTTTAAAGTAGCTGGAACAGAATCAGGAATTAATGCACTTCAAATGGACATAAAGATAGATGGAATTACCTCCGACATTATGGAAACAGCATTGAGCCAAGCAAAAGATGCAAGACTACATATTTTAGGTGAAATGAACAAAGTATTAAGTAAACCAAGGGATGATGTATCTGAATTTGCGCCAAGATATACTACTATGAAAGTAGATCAATCTAAAATAGCAGAAGTTATCGGTAAAGGAGGCGCAGTCATCAAATCTATTGTTGAACAGACAGGTGCTGTTATTGATATCAATGATGATGGAGTTATCAAGATAGCAGCTTCTGATCAATCAAAAAGTGATCATGCAAAATCTATAATTGAGGAAATCACTGCTGGTCCACAAGTTGATAAAATCTATGAGGGCAAAGTAGCAAAGATAATGGACTTCGGTGCATTTGTTGCTATAACACCCAATAAGGATGGCCTGGTACATATATCTCAAATTAGCGAGGACAGAGTTAAGGACGTAAAAGATGTTTTATCTGAGGGAGAAACAGTTAAAGTTAAAGTTCTTGAGGTAGATAAACAAGGGAGAGTAAAACTTACTATGAAAGGTATTCCTCAAGAGTAGATTAATCTATCTGGGTTTTCTCCATTTTTTCATGTCTTTCTTGAGCTTCAATTGATAGAGTTGCAATCGGTCTTGCTTCTAATCTTTTTATCCCAATAGGTTCACCTGTATCTTCACAGTAGCCGTATGAACCATCATCTATGCGATGCAAGGCTTGGTCTATTTTAGATATAAGCTTTCTTTCTCTATCTCTGGTTCTAAGTTCTAAACGAAATTCTTCTTCTTGTGTAGCTGCATCATTTGGATCAGATAATTTTGATGAGTCTTGTTTCATATGATCCATAGTTTTTTCTGCCTCAGACATTAATAGCTTTTTCCAAGAAAAAAGAATATTCTTAAAGTGTTCAGTCTGGCCTTGAGACATATAATCTTCACCTTTTTTAGGTTTGTATGGTTTAAAATCAAGGTATTTTTGTAAGTTAGATGATGCCATAGTTGATAGATTATTTTGCTATTTGTTACACCTCATATCAAGTCTTTTTTACTTTTTTCTAAAAACTTTAAGTTCACCATCAATCATTTGTATTAATATTTCTTTATTTTTTGTTAAAGACTTAATATTTTTTAAAATTTTATTGTTATCATCGCGAATTATTGCATAGCCTTTTCTCAATACCTCGCTAGGACTAATTTGCTTCACCTGCTGAATTCTTAACTTTAGGATCTCAATGAGTGTATTGATCTTTGAAGTTAATGACCTGTTCATCATTTGCATAATATATTCTTTGTTTTTCTCTTGTGAGTTAAGTTTGTCATGAATATATCCTAGATATCTTTTTATTTTAATTTTTTCATCATTTATATTTTTCTGTTGCATTCTATATTTAGTATTGATAGATCTGCGTAATGAGGTCTCATTATCTGAAAATCCTCTTTGTAATGATTTAATTACATTTATTGGATTTCTTGACTTTATAATTATATTACTATTCGTTAGTTTAATCTGAATTTGATCTATTATATCTTTCATTGCTTTCAATATGGAACTCTCAATATGTATTATATCCTCTCTAAGCGTATGACTGTCTGGAACAGCTTTAATAGCAGCAGCGGTCGGTGTTTCTTGATTACAATCAGATGCATAATCAGCCAGAGTAACATCTGGCTTATGTCCAATTCCTGTAATTGTAGGTATTTTTGATTTAGCAATTTCTCTTACCAATTCCTCATCGTTAAAAGCCATGAGATCCTGAAGTGAACCACCACCTCTTACAATTAATATCACATCAACAAGACTATCTTTGTTAATTCTTTTCAGCTGTTTAATTAAACTTCTAGGGGCCTGAGCACCTTGAACTAAAGATGGATATACGTACAAGTGAGCTAATGGATATTTTTCATTTAATTTTGAGCAAACATCTTTTAGAGCATGACTATCGTGAGCTGTGAGAATCCCAATAACTTTTGGAAACTTTGGTAAATCCTTTTGGTGATCAAATATGCCCTCGTTAGATAATTTCTTTTTAAGTAGCTCTATTTCTTTTTTTAAATAGCCATCACCAAACTCAGAGATTTCTGAAATATTAAGCTGAAATTGTCCGAACCCAGCATAAAAATCAACTTTAGCAGATATAATAACTTCCATATGAAGATACTTTGAAACATCTATTGAAGCAGAAGAACTTTTCCACAGAACACAACTTACCGTATGCATAGTAACGCTATCTCTTAATTTAAAATATTGATGTCCTCTAGATGCTCTTAGATCAGAAATTTCACCTTTTACTGATATAGGATATTCAAAGGCTAATAACAGTGCTTGCCTAGCTTCAGTATTTAATTCAGAGACGCTATATATTTTCATTTTTTAACTTTTCGTAATCAGTTTTTATATGTATAATATAGAATGGTAGGCAAGACACATCAATCACGAACTAAGGTATTTTCAGAAGAAGCGCTAGCATTTGATGACGTACTCCTTGTGCCTGCATACTCTGACATATTGCCGGCTGACGTTGATTTAACATCCCAACTTACACAGTCAATTAAATTGAAGACCCCTATATTGTCTGCAGCTATGGATACAGTTACAGAATCAAAGATGGCTATAACTCTTGCTAGTGAGGGAGGTATTGGCATTATTCATAAAAATCTATCAATTGAACACCAAGCTAATCAAGTGAGATTTGTAAAAAAATATGAAAGTGGGGTGATTAACGACCCCGTAACAGCATCACCCGAATCCACAGTATCAGAGATTAATAAAATTACGGAAAAATATGGTATCTCTGGCGTGCCAATCGTTGATAAAAAGAAATTGGTAGGAATAGTGACAAATAGAGATCTTAGGTTTGTGAAGAATATAAATACAAAAATATCTTCAATTATGACACCAAAAAACAAATTAATCACAGTTAGTGAGAACTATACAAAAACTAAAGTAATTGATTTATTAAGGAAAAATAGAATAGAAAAAATACTTATTGTTGACAAAAAATTTCAATTAAAAGGTATGATTACATTTAGAGACATTCAGAAGTCCTCTACGTTTCCAAATGCATCAAAAGATCAATACGGAAGTCTACTTGTAGGCGCTGCTGTAAGTACCAGCAAAGAGTCAATTATAAGAATTGATGCTCTAGTTAACGAAAATGTTGACGTTATTACGATAGACACCGCTCATGGTCATTCTAAAGCTGTTATTGATACAT
>CEQY01201667.1_pt1 | contig 10539 bp, 6 predicted proteins | sample 361391 | NCBI WGS metagenome assembly CEQY01 (sample SAMEA2621075, study PRJEB7988) | marine metagenome | isolation source: saline water (ENVO:00002010), including
GGCTTCCGTATACTGTTTTTCCTTCAATGATAATTCCACCTCCAACTCCAGTGCCAATAATGATTCCAAATACATTCCTGGCATTAGGATATTTTTCTTTTACTGATCCTAGTAATGTTTCAGCCAGAGCAAAACAATTTGCATCATTTTGAATTAAGATGGATTTTTTTAATAGTTTCTCTAAATCCTTTTGAATTGGCATACCATTTAGGCACTGAGAATTTGAGTTTTTTAGTAGACTTGTCTTGGGGTCTATAGTACCTGGGGTTCCGATACCAATTTTATCAAATTTATGACCAATTTTTTCTTCAATATTATCAATTAGTGATTTTATATTATCTAAAACACTTGAATATCCTCTCTCTTCCTCTGTACTAACCCTATGTCTTATCACTTCACTTGGATTACTTTTAGATTCGATTACAATTCCCTCAATTTTAGTACCTCCTAGGTCTATTCCTAATAACATTATTTTTTTTTACTTAATATTGGTAAAAATATTATTTCTGTGAACAAGAAAAAAATTTTCTATTGGTCTATATCTGTTGCTCTATCTGGTTTCTTATTTGGTTTTGATACTGTAGTTATATCTGGAGCTAATCTACCGATAAGGGATTTATGGGGTACTTCTCCAATATTTCATGGTATATTCATAATGTCTATGGCACTTTGGGGTACAGTAATAGGTGCGTTATTTGGCTCATATCCATGTGATAAGTTTGGAAGAAAAAAAACCCTGATAATTATAGGATTACTTTTTTTATTTTCTGCTCTCGGATCTGCAGTTGCATGGGATCCATATTCTTTTTCTTTCTTTAGATTCATTGGAGGGGTGGGAGTAGGTGCATCAAGTGTAGCATCACCCACTTATATCTCAGAAGTTTCTAATAAAGATAATAGGGGAAGACTTGTTGCGTTATATCAATTTAATATTGTCCTTGGAATTTTGATTGCTTACTTCTCTAACTATTTACTTCAAGGTTTTGGTGGAGATATAGACTGGAGGTATATGTTAGGTGTCGAGGCAATTCCTTCCTTATTCTTTCTCTTATCAATTACAAGAATACCTGAGAGCCCTAGATGGCTAATTCTATTTGCCAATAATGAAAATAAAGCAAGAGATATTTTAAAAATTATGTATAATGGTGGAGATGTCGATAAAAAAATTAACGAGATAAGGAAAGTAGATGTAATCAATAATCTTAATCTTTTCTCAAAACCTTTCTATTTACAGTTAAAACTTGCTTTTTTGATATCATTCTTTAATCAGTTATCAGGAATAAATTTTGTTTTATATTATGCACCTCAAATTCTTGAGTCAGCGGGTTTTGGAACTTCAGATTCTCTCATGAGTTCAATATCAATAGGTTTTATTAACCTTATTTTTACATTAATAGGAGTGAGGTTAATTGATAGTTTTGGTAGAAAATTTTTAATGTATATAGGATCAATAGGCTACATAATAAGTTTGATTTCTATAGGTTCATGTTTTCTTTTAAATCTAAATTCAGATATTTTGTTATTTTTTATTTTGTTATTTGTTGCATCACATGCAGTGGGACAGGGAGCTGTAATATGGGTTTTTATATCTGAAATTTTTCCTAACTCCGTTAGGGCTAAAGGACAATCTTTTGGAGCAGGAATTCACTGGGTATTTGCTGCATTAATTACAGCGCTTACACCATTCGTGATTGACCTTTTGGGTAATAATCCTGGAATAATATTCTTCTTTTTTGGAGTTATGATGGTCTTTCAGTTGTTATTTGTATATAGGACTATGCCTGAGACTAGAAAAACATCTTTAGAAAAGATGAAACTTTAGACTTAGTCTTCTCCCTTTCTTTCTTACTAAATATTTTTCTGAAAAGCATCATTACTGGATCATAAAACCTATCAACTACTCTTTCCTTTAGAGGAATTATAGCATCGTCAGTTATTTGGATATGTTCCGGACATACCTCAGTACAGCATCTAGTAATGTTACACATACCAGACCCGTGTTTATCTTTTATGTCTTCAATTCTATCTGCTTTATCCATTGGGTGCATTTCGAGACTAGCTAATCTTGCCATAAATCTTGGCCCAGAGAAATTTTCTTTACCTTCATTATCTCTAATAACATGACACATATTCTGACACAGATAACATTCAATACATTTTCTGAATTCTTGGACCCTCTCAACATCTTTCTGCATCATAACAAAACCTTTCTTTTTATCTTCTTCAGATGGTGAGAAAGGAGTGATTTCTTGGTTCTGCTTATAATTCCAAGAAACATCAGTAACTATGTCTTTTATTACTGGAAAAGATTTTAAGGGAGTAATTGTCAATGTCTGATCTTCCTCAAACTCATTCATTCTTGTCATGCAACCTAGCCTAGGTTTTCCGTTAATTTCAATGCTGCACGAACCACATTTACCAGCCTTACAATTCCATCTACATGCTAAGTCATTAGCCTGATCAGCTTGAATTCTGTGAATTACATCGAGGACTACCATTCCCTCAGTTACTTCGCATTGGTAGCTTACCAATTCACCTCTCTCATCATCTCCTCTATAAATTTTGAAATTTCTTAAACTCATACTTTCGGCATTAATTTTTCGTGATCAATTTTTACTTCACTTTCAAGTTCTTCAATTGAAGCATTAGCTATCCTTTTAAGCTCTGCTTCTGGGTTTCCTCTCTTTTCTTTTATAGTCTCCATATTACCATCTTTCCCTTTTCTGTTGATAATGTTGTATTGTAACCAATCTTTATTCTCATCAGGGAAATCTTCTCTTGTGTGCGCACCTCTACTTTCTTCTCTTAATAAAGCAGATTTAGCAACAGCCTCTGAAGATATCAAAAGATTTCTAAGTGCAAGAGCTTCATGCCATCCAGGATTAAACTGACTTGATCCCGCTGCCTTTACTTCCTTAAACTCATCTTTCATTTTATCTATTTTTTTAATACCGTCGGCTATCTCGTCTTTTGTTCTTATGATACCAACATTATACTGCATATTTTTTTGTAGGTCTTCATGTATTAGGTAAGGGTTATTTCCTTTTTCTCTGTTAAGTATTGACGTGGCACTCTGAATGATTCTTATTATATCTTCATCATCTATCTTAGGCATTCCCTTAATTTTTCTAGAGTATTTTGCTGCCTCGACACCAGACAAGTTACCAAATACTAGTAAATCAGATAAAGAATTACCTCCGAGTCTATTTGCACCGTGCATACCACCTGCTGCCTCACCACATGCAAATAACCCATCTACTGTTGTCATTGATGTTTCTGCCTCTACCTTTATCCCACCCATGAAGTAGTGACAAGTAGGTCCAACTTCCATAGGTTGTTTAGTGATATCAAGTTCAGCTAATACTTTAAACTGGTGATACATTGATGGTAACTTTTTCTTAATATCCTCTGCGGATCTTTGGGTAGCAATATCTAAGTATGCTCCCCCATGTTCTGAACCCCTTCCTGCTTTAACCTCAGTATTAATGGCTCTTGCCACAACATCTCTAGTAAGTAATTCAGGAGGCCTCCTTGCGCTTTTATCACCTTCTAACCACCTCGCTGCTTCTTCTTCAGTATCTGCAGTCTCATTTGCAAATTTTTCAGGTATGTAGTCAAACATAAATCTTTTACCTTCGCTATTCTTTAAAATACCACCCTCACCTCTGACTCCCTCTGTCACAAGAATACCTTTAACAGATGGTGGCCAAACCATCCCTGTGGGATGAAACTGATTAAATTCCATATCAATAAGTTCTGCTCCAGCCTCGTACGCCATACCATATCCATCGCCAGTATATTCCCAACTATTCGAAGTAACTTCCCAAGATTTCCCCGCACCTCCAGTAGCAAAGATTAAAGATTTTGTCTCAAAAATTATAAATTCTCCAGTTTCTCTGTACATGCATACAATACCAGAAACTTTTCCTGACTTATCTTTTAAAATATCAAGTGCAGTGCACTCCATTTGTATATCTATACCTTGGTGTATACCGTGGTCCTGTAGAGTTCTTATCATTTCAAGTCCTGTCCTGTCTCCAACATGAGCTAGACGAGGGTACCTATGTCCACCAAAATTTCTTTGGTTTATCAAGCCGTCTCTAGTTCTATCAAATACTGCTCCCCAGTGCTCCAATTCTCTCACTCTTTCTGGAGCATTTCTAGCATGTATCTCAGCCATCTTCCAATTATTGAGCATTTTTCCACCTCTCATAGTATCTCTGAAGTGAATTTTCCAGTCGTCTCTGTCATCTACATTTGCTAGAGCTGCAGCCATACCACCTTCAGCCATAACCGTGTGTGCCTTGCCAAGTAATGACTTACAAACTAAGCCTACTCTAATGTCTTCTTCCTGTGAAGCAGCTATAGCTGCTGACAGACCTGCGCCTCCTGCTCCAATAACTAGAACATCAAACTGCAATCTTTTAATTCCTGATATATCTAACATAATCTATATTCCCCAAGTGTTAATGTCATTAATAATTCCCATAGAAACAAGTCTAACGTAAACATCAGACAGGCCAACCCATACAAGGCTGAGCCATGCAAATAGTTGGTGCCTTCTATTAAGGAATGTAACGATTTTCCAGCTGCTATGGTTTACTTTATCTTTATATAAACTGCAAGAGTAACAATCTAAATCTCCACCAACTAAATGTCTGATAGAATGACAGCCAAATGTGTAGCAGCCAAGTAGTATTGGATTTAGAGTTAACACGAATGTCCCAACTCCGAAACCAAGTCTTCCGTCGTTAAAGAAAGCTAGGAATGCGTCGTAGCTTAGAATAAAAATAAATATAACTGCAAAGTACATTGCGTACCTATGAATGTTTTGGAAAAGTAATAGCCCTTTCTCACCATCGTATCTATTTCCAGAATTGAAAGCGTTAATATTTCCATTGGTTATTGTAGAGACTTTTGATGGTATTCCTTGAATTGGTTGAACAGCACAAGCAGGTGGGTTTAGTGAAAATGCTCTATAGTATGCTTTCCTGTAATAGTAACATGTGAACCGAAATGATAGTGGAAATATTAATATAAGCCATGCAGGAGACTGACCTGGTAACCATGACAGCCATTCAGGCCACGAGCCAAGTAGTGAATGGTACATAGGCGGTACTCCTGGTTTAGTAGGATCTATGTAGACAGTTGGTGAGTAAAAGGGTGAGAGGTATCCTCCGAATCCTTCGTTACCTCCACTCCACCAGAAGTGTTCTCCTTGCCATGCTGCCCAAGTGGAGTAAACCACAAAGCTCAGTAATCCAAGCAGTACTAGCATTGGTGATATCCACCACTTGTCTTTTCTTAACTTGTCTGTTAGTAAGTTCTTCTTTAATAACATTTGTCGCTGTAAAACATAGCAAATATATACTTCGATTTTTTTTGTAACAACAAATATTTGATAAATAAATTGGTATAATTCAAGACCTAAAAACCTTTAAAATTAATCGTTTATGAAGGTTTTTTATAAAAATTTAAAATTATTAATTTATTTTTGAGTTATATTAAATTTATGATTATTTACAAATCTAAAATCATGAAAATGTTAAAAGTTTGGTATAATAAAAGTAAAAAAAATAAAAATTTTGTTTTTTACTTAATTATATGATAAATATTAGCCTATTTTAATATAATAGCTATATTTGAACAATTAGTTATGTTGATAAAAGTCTCACGTCTTATTTTCCTTTTTTTTATTACTTTCTTATCAACATATTTCTATTCATTTTCTCAGAAATCTATTTCTGGTACTGTATACTCCTCAACAGATTCTGAACCACTAGTAGGAGTTACTATAATGGTAAAGGGAAAAGATGTAGGAACTATCAGCTCTATTGACGGATCATTTTCCTTGAACCTCTCCCAAGAAGATAATGAGATAACAGCATCCTTTGTTGGTTTTGTCTCCCAGGATATCTCCCTTGGAAATCAGTCTTCTATTTCAATATATCTTGAAGAAGATATTACACAGTTAGGAGAAGTTGTGGTAACAGCACTTGGTTTTAAAGAGGAGAGGGATAAACTAGGCCTTACTGCGTCAAAAGTAGAAGGCGATCAAATTTCAAGGTCTGCAGAAACGGGTTTAATAAATGGCATGGCTGGAAAAGCATCTGGACTTAGGGTGACTAGAAGTTCAGGAGACCCTGGTGCAGGCTCACATATACAGATACGTGGTCCAGTTACAATTACTTCCTCACTACAACCTCTTATTATACTTGATGGTGTTCCAATAGATAATTCAACTGGCTCTTCTGCAACATCTGGGGTCGTTTCTCAGTCAAGACTTAACGATATAAACCCTAATGATATCGAATCAATACAGATACTAAAAGGTGCCTCTGCTGCTGCTCTTTGGGGAAGTCAGGCTGCAAAGGGAGTCATCTATATAACAACCAAAAGTGGTGAGAAAGGGCAGAAGCCAAAGATTTCATTTAGATCAGTTTACTCTGTAGATCAGATTAATTCTAGACATCCACTCCAAAATATTTTTGGCCAGGGAGACAACGGATCCTTTAATCCTAATTCAACTAGATCATGGGGCGATAAAATATCTGAGAGAGACGGTTCTGAAGATATTGTAGATACTTTTGGACCATATTTTATTGATCAGAATGGTGTAAGACACTATAATGTTTTACTGAAAAATAATAGAACTATTTTTGACGAGTCAAATTTTGATCAAATTATAAAGAATGGGAGCTATACAGAAAATACATTAAGTGTAAGTGGAGGTGGTGAAAATGGGACTAATTATTTTAGTGTTGGGGACCTAAATCAAAAAGGTATTATTAGAAGCAATAGTAACTACAGAAGAACTACTGTTAGATTTAATAGTACAAAAGATTTAGGGAATTGGCTTAAAGTGACATTTAAAAATTCATACTCAAAAACTGTTTCTGACAGAATAAGAAAAGGCGCTTCCTCAACTGGTCTTTATTTGGGCCTTCTAAGAACTCCAGCGGATTTTGATAATACAGGATACATTGGAGACTATTATTTATCTTCTTCCGCTTCTCCCATACAAGGTAGGCACAGATCTTATAGAAATCCAATTGGAGGTAGAGTTAATGCTGGTTTTAATAATCCAAATTGGACTATAAATAACCAAGAAAATAAGAACTCTGTAGAAAGATTTTTATCAAATATTCAGCTTGATTTAAATATTACTGATTGGCTAAGCATAATCTCAAGGACAGGTATAGACTATTACCAGTCAAGAACAGTTCAATATTATAAACCTGGAACTGTCGGCTCAACTTTTGGTCAGGGATATTTCACAGATGGTATAACTAACAACAGAGTATTTAACACTGATATTATTGCTAGATCAAACTTTGATATTGGTGATAACATCAACCTTTCCCTTACCTTAGGAGCTAATCTAAACGACAGAAAATACCTTAGATTAGGAGGTGATATAAGGGATTTTATTTTACCAATCGATTTACAAGATTTTTCAAATGCACAACCTGAAAACACAAATGTTGATGATTTTGATAGGCATATGAGAACAGCAGCAACTTATTTTTCAGGAAATATTGGTCTCTTTGACATGTTATTTATTAACTCAAATGTTAGGGTGGAGTCTTCATCTACAATAGGGCCAAGTGCAGAGAGTGTCTTTATTTATCCATCAGTTGATTTAGCTTGGCAGTTTTCAAAAATTAATTTATTTCTTGGTTCACCTGTCCTAACTTTTGGCAAGTTAAGACTTGCTTATGGTGAGGTAGGTGTAGAGCCTCCTCCATACAATACACAATCCATTTATGTGTCTCCTAACTATTCTGATTCTTTTGGAGGTTCGTTGTCAACAGATTTATTTGGAGCAGGATCATTTACTCCATCTCAAGATTTAGGTGACCCCGGTCTAAGTCCTGAAATTAAGAGAGAATATGAGATCGGTACAGATTTGAGATTTTTTGATAATAAGGTAAAAGTTGGATATTCTTATTATTACAATACTACCGATGATGTTTTCTTTAACTTATCACTTGCAAATTCTTCTGGGTATGATGAGCTGTTCACGAACGCTGGAAAAATTGAGAATAAGGGTATGGAGCTTGACCTTGGATACGATATTTTTGAATCTGAAGACTTCAGGGTAAATATTAATGCAAATTGGAGTTACTATAGAAATAAGGTCCTTGACCTCAAAGGTGTAGAGTCGATAAGGCTTGGTGGATTATCTGCTGTCTCAGGCAGAGCTGTAGAGGGACACCCACTTGGTGTTTTCTGGGGTACAAAATTTACTAGAAACGATGACGGATCAATATTTTTAAATGATAACGGTTTCCCTTCCTTAGATCCTGAAAATGGAGTAATTGGTGACCCACACCCAGACTGGCAGGGTGGGATAGGGACCACACTAAGTTGGAAAGATTTGAATTTATATTTTTTATTCGAGACTTATCAGGGTGCAGATATATATGCCGGTACTAAGGCCGTATTATTAAATTATGGAAGACATAGTGACTCTGGTATTGAGACCACAGCACAAAAAGATTTATTTGATTATAATGGTGGTCTTATTACTTCAGGATCAATTTTTAGAGGTAGTGTCCATGATTTTGGAGCAGGTGATGTTGCTCTCACGGAGTCTTGGTATAGAGGAATTGGTGGATATTTTAGCGGTGTTCAGGAACAGTTTGTAGAGGATGGTTCATGGACAAGGTTAAGAGAGATGACTCTTTCATATTCACTCAGAGGACCAAGTTTTAGAAAATCCACAAAGCTTTCATCTATTGATCTATCTCTAACTGGTAGAAACCTTTTCATATGGACGAATTTTATTGGTAATGACCCAGATACCAACCTTACCGAAGTTAGTACTACAAGAGGAATTGACTACTTTAATAATCCTGGAACTAAATCATTTGTTTTTAAAATAACATTGAACTATTAGAATGAAATATTTTTATAAATACGTACTTATATTAATAATTTTTGGGTGTGATACCTTAATACCAGAAGATTTAAATATAAATCCTAATAGTCCATCAGAAGCTCCAGAAGATCTAGTACTAACAGGCTCAATGGTAGGAACAATTTTATTTCATGAAGGGGCCACATCCAGGAGGGCAGGTATTTGGTCAGGATATTTTAGAGGTACAGATCGACAGCATGAAGGATTTGATAATTACTTAGTGGAGGCAAGTGACTTTACTGCTATCTGGAATGATGTTTTTATTAACTCCTTGAGGAATGCAATAGTTGTAGAGCAAAAATCTATCTTGAATGATAGATCAGGTGTAATTACTGGGATTTCTAAAGTAATTCAAGCTCATGGGTTGGGTGTTGCAGCTTCCCTATATGGTGATATTCCTTTTGATCAGGCAGGAAAAATTGAATTTATAAACCCTGAATTTGAAGATCAAGATAAAGTTTATGAGAAGGTCCAACAAATGTTGACTCAGGCAATTCTTGAATTATCTCTGGGTGTAAATAAACCATCAAATGGGAGTGACATCTTTTTTAATGGAGATTCACAGAAATGGATAAAAGTAGCTAACTCTTTAAAGGCAAGATTTTATATGCATACAAAGAATTATCCGGAGGCATATAACTTTGCCAAACTAGGTATTGAGTCCCAGACTGGGAATATGATGGCCAGTCATGGTGAAGTGCAAGGTAATTCAAATTTATTTTATCAATTTTTTACTGGTTCAAGAGGTTCTGAACTAACCTCAGAAAACTCAAAAATTATTGAGTTTATGAACTCTAGTAGTTCACAATACAGAGGAAACACCAAAACTGACGAGACAGCAAGATATAATTTCTATTTTTCAGGTGCTGGAAGACCAAATTATATTTCTGGTTACTTCTCTAGATCAAATAGCTTTCCTTTAGTCTCTTACGCTGAAAATATTCTCACTCTTGCCGAGTCAGGTTTGAGATCAAAAAACTTTTACACAGGTCTAAGTCACCTTAACGAATTTAGAGGTTATATGTCAGGTGGAGGTTATTTAAATAATGGATATGATACATTATCTATGAATTACAATCCATATATACAGTCAGATTTTGAGGTTGGTGGAATGGAAAACATTGATAATATTTCTAAAGAAGATGCTCTTCTTCGTGAGATTCTTGAAGAGAGGTATATAACATTTTATGGTCAGATTGAAGGTTTTAATGATGTTAGAAGGACAAGGAAAGATAGTTATGGAATTATTCTTAATCCAAATACTGGGAGTTCATTACCTGAGAGATTTTTGTATCCTCAGTCTGAGATAGATACAAACCCAAATACTCCGTCGCCTATTCCAGGATTTTTTGAGCCAACAAGAGTTAATAAATGAGATATTTTCTTTCATTTATAATTTTAATTTTTCAGTCAAATATTATCTTTTCACAAGAACCTGTATCAGGTAAGTTTTTTTATGTTGGTGAGAGTCAGTATAAAATCACATACTTTTCACCTTCGAACCTTAATTTCACAAATAATAATATCAGAAGACTTATAATTGTATTACACGGTAATAATAGAACTGCTGAACAAAGGCAGAACGCCATAATTCAGGCGGCTAATTCAGAAGATAA
>CEQY01161722.1_pt1 | contig 10522 bp, 10 predicted proteins | sample 361391 | NCBI WGS metagenome assembly CEQY01 (sample SAMEA2621075, study PRJEB7988) | marine metagenome | isolation source: saline water (ENVO:00002010), including
GCTAAAGAGGAAGCAGAAGCTCCTAAAGCTGAGGCTAAAGATGCTACTGATACAGAAAATGATGTATCTGAAGAAAAAAAATAAATAATAATTTGGAGATATAAATGGCAGAAATAACCGCTAAACAAATTAAGGAATTAAGAGATTCAACAGGTGCTGGAATTATGGATGCAAAAAAAGCTCTTGAAGAATCTGACGGAAATATCGAAAAGGCTGTGGAAATACTTGATGCCAAAGGTTTAGCTTCTGCTGAAAAGAGATCTGGTAGAGCTACTGAAAACGGCATTATTGAATCTTATATTCACACAGGCGGTAGAATAGGATCTTTAGTTCAACTTTCATGTGAAACAGATTTTGTCGCACGGACTGACGATTTTGTTAAGTGCGCTAAAGAAATTGCAATGCAGATAGCAGCTATGAATCCAAAAGCTATTTCTAAGGAAGAAAATAGTGAGTTTTCAGACGATGAAATACTTGAATCACAGGCATACATTAGAGATGCTTCAAAAAGTGTCGGCGAAGTTGTTAAGGAATTATCAGCTAAAGTTGGAGAAAATGTAGTGATTCAGAAGATTCATAGGTTTGAAATTGGAAGTTAATAAACCTAAGAGAATTGTCTTAAAATTAAGTGGTGAATCTCTCAAGGGAAATCTTGAATTTGGTCTCGATAGTGAAGTTATCAAGACAATTGCAACTGAAATAAAAAAAATTGCAAAAATGAATACCCAAGTCTCAATTGTTGCAGGTGGTGGTAACTTTTGGAGAGGTATAGAGTTTGAAAAAAGAGGTATGGATAGATCTACCGCTGACTATGCTGGTATGCTTGCAACTATAATGAATGCTCTTGCTCTTCAAGACGAATTGGAAAAAAATCAAATTGAAGTTCGAACTCAATCAGCCTTAAATCTACCATCAGTTGCTGAAGCTTATATCAGAAGAAGGGCTATAAGGCATCTAGAAAAAGGACGGCTTGTTCTATTTGCTGGAGGTACAGGGAACCCCTTTATGTCAACTGACACAGCAGCAGCACTAAGGGCAGTTGAAATAAATGCAGATATACTAATAATGGCTAAAAATGGAGTCGATGGTATGTATGATTCTGATCCTAAAATAAATAAATCTGCAAAAATGATTTCTGAAATAACTCATCATGAGGCTCTAAGTAAAAGGCTAGCCGCACTTGATTCTACGGCACTTACATTATGTATGGATAACTCCTTACCAATTGTAATTTTTGATTTATTCAAACCTGATAACTTACTTAAGGTTATTTCTGGTGAAAAAGTAGGTAGCAAAATCTATACACCAAGCAAAACTTAGATATTATATTAGTAAAATTACTTTATCAAACTATGGAATTAACAGATATTTTAAAACAGTGTTCAGAAAGAATGAATTCTTCTTGTGAATTTTTTGTTACAGACATTAAGTCAATTCGTACAGGCAGAGCAACTACAAATTTGCTAGAAAACATAAAAATTGATTATCATGGTTCCTCAATGCCATTGAATCAATTATCTCAAATTTCTGTCAGTGATCAAAGAAGCCTTATTGTTCAGCCTTGGGATAAATCTGCAGTGGATATGATTTCTAAGGGTATTCAGACATCTGACTTAGGTATTACTCCTCAAATTGAAGGAGATACACTAAGAGTAAATATACCTCCAATGACTGAGGAGACGAGAAAGAATGTAGTTAAGTTGCTCAAACAAAAAGGAGAGCAGTCTAAAGTATCTATTAGAAATATTAGAAGAGATGTACAGGAAGATATTAGAAAACTTGAAAAAGAAGGATCGTGCTCTGAGGATGATTCTAGAAGAGCTATAACTGAACTACAAAAATTAACAGATCAATCTATAAAAGTCATTGATGATCAATCTTCGATCAAAGAAACTGAAATTATGCAAGTTTAGATTTTTACATAAATGTCAGTAAATAATTTAAATCCAAATCATGTTGCAATAATAATGGATGGTAATGGTAGATGGGCTACAGAAAAAGGACTGGATAGATCAGAGGGACACATCAAAGGGTATGAAAATATAAAACCTATAGTAATTGCTGCTAAAAAACTAGGTATAAAATATCTAACTATCTATGCTTTTTCAACAGAAAATTGGAATAGATCTAAAAACGAAATTGAATTTATTCTTAATTTAGCTGCAAGCGTTATAGATCAAGAATCAGAAGAACTTAATGATAATAAAGTAAATATAACTCATCTTGGAAGTAAAGAAAATTTGCCTAAGGAAATCTTAAGTAAAATTCAGCGCTCAGAAGAACTTACGAAACAAAATACGGATTTTTTTTTATCGGTTGCTTTCAATTATGGATCAAGAAATCAAATAGTTAAATCAATCAATAAAATCATTCAATCAGAAGATGAAAAAATTAATGAGAAGAAATTATCTGATTACTTGTCATCGAATAAATTTCCTGATCCAGATCTGATTATTAGAACTGGAGGACAGAAGAGACTTTCAAATTTTTTATTATGGGAATCTGCTTATTCTGAATTATTTTTTTTAGATGTCTTTTGGCCTGATTTTTCAGAAAAAGATTTAGAAAAAGTAGTTATAGATTTTTCAAAAAGGAAAAGAAATTTTGGGTCTTAATAATTTTTATAAAAGATTTATCACTTCTATTTTTGGAATAATTTTTATTTTATTTAGTTTTATATATTTATCTGAAATTAATTTTTTATTCTTGGGTATAAATTTCAATATTCATCCTCTAGTTCTTGTTCTGATAATTGTTTTTGTTCTAGAAATTTTCCTCCAGATAAAACGTAACATACATGCAAGAAAAATTCTTTTATTTATCTATTTGTTTTCTTACCTTGTTTTCTTTTTGCATGTTTTATTTATAGAAAACCAGTTTGAAAATTGGAAAAATATTTTCTTTTATTTATTATCTCAGGTATTTGTTATTGATATTTTTGGATATTTAGTTGGAAAATTCTTTGGGAAAAATAAACTGGATTTTATTAGTGCAATTTCTCCAAACAAAACACTAGAAGGATACATTGGATCAATTATTGCTGGAGCTATATGGGGAATTTTAATTTTATTTGTCATGAATGATGTTCTAGAAACTAATTTATTAAAAAAGGTGCTATTAATTTTAGGTATACTAATTGCTTCAATTTTGGGTGATTTATTTGTTTCAAAAGTAAAAAGAGTTATTGGCGTTAAAGATTTCTCTAATTTTTTATATGGTCATGGAGGCATTTCTGATAGACTTGATTCTGTTTTGCCTAGTTTTGCTATCTCTTTTTGGATATTCTTTTTATTATGAAAAAAATTGTTATCATTGGTTCAACCGGTTCAATTGGAACACAAACTTTAGAAGTATGTAATAGTAACAAAGAAAAACTTCAAGTTTATGGTTTGACTGCAGGGAAAAATTTAGAAAAATTAAAATCTCAAATTATTGAATATCATCCTAAGTATTATGATAATTTAGATAATAAAGATTTTGGATTATCTTACTCTCAACTTATAGATTCAATAAAATTAGTACAAGATAAAGAAGTTGATTTTATTTTATTTGCTTCATCTGGTTCCAAAGCTTATATCCCAATTTTAGAATCAATAAAATCAGGGAAAAAAATAGGACTGACTAACAAAGAAGTAATAGTAACATACGGACCATTATTGATGGAGATTGCCAAACAAAATGGTTCTAAAATATACCCAATAGATTCAGAACCTTCAGCGATATGGCAATGTATTGAAGGAGATAATAAAGAATTATCAAAAATTATTTTGACTGCTTCTGGTGGAGCTTTTAGAGACCTAGATCCTAGCGAATACAAAAATATCACACCTGATCAGGCTAAAAAGCATCCTAATTGGGAAATGGGAGAAAAGATTACTGTAGATTCATCAACCATGATGAATAAAATATTCGAAATAGTCGAAACTAGTTATATTTTTGATTTTCCTATAGACAAAATAGATGTTCTAATTCACCGAGAAAGTTTGGTTCACTCAATGGTTGAATTTACTGATGGTTCAATTAAGGCTCAAATCTCTAAAGCTGATATGAAATTACCTATTCAACATGCCTTAAGTTTTGAATCTCCTGATCTAAATTATGAGAATAAAATGAGATTGTCAGATTTGAACAATCTATCTTTTAGTGAGGTCAAACCTGGTAAATATCCATGCTATGACTTTTCAATAAATTATATTAAAAAAGGTCCTTTATATGTTTCTGCTCTATCAATAGTAAATGAAATATTAGTTGATTTGTTTTTGGAGGAAAAAATATCCTATGTTTCTATACCTGAATTAATGGTTGATACATTATCAAATGAAAAGTTTGACCAAGAAATGTCCTTTGATAATATAATTGGAATAAGAGAAATCCTCAATAATAAAATTTTAAAAAAGATTCAATAGATGCAAATAATTATTAGCATAATTACTCTATCTTTAGTAATAACACCTCTAGTTGTACTTCATGAGCTAGGGCATTATTTAACCGCAAAATACTTCAAGGTAAGAGTTTTAGAATTTGGAATAGGTTTTCCACCTAAACTTTTTTCATTTTGGTCACAAATTAAAACATATTCTATTGATGAAAATCTTAATTTAGATAATATTGAAATTTCGAAAAATCAAGAAATATTTGTGATAATCAATTCTGATAATAAAATTTCTCATATTGAAACCCAAAAACCTTTGGAAAACATTAATCAATTTATTCCAATAAAGGTAATCAATACTTATGATAATAAACTTTCAGTTTACACAATGAATTGGAGTCTTAACCTGATACCATTTGGAGGCTTCGTTAAGTTATTTGGAGAAGAAAAGAATAACTCAAAAGGATCACTTAGTAGCGCATCTTACTTTGAAAGATTTGTAATTATTTTTTCTGGTTCATTTATAAATTTTCTACTGCCTTTTATTATGATGTTTCTTGTTAATATTTTTATTTTTGAAAAAAATATTTCTGATGTGATAATTCAAGATGTGATGACTGGATCACCAGCTCAAATAGCAGGATTGAAGTCAGGTGATAAAGTCGTTTCAATAAATAATAAGAAAATTTATAATGTCTCTGATCTTCAGAATGAAGTTTCGCAAAATCTTGGAAAAGATTCTGAATGGGAAGTAATCAATGGAATCCCTAATGTTTTTCAAAAACCAGGAGAGGATAATAAATATTTTTATAACGATGAGTCTAAAACATTTAAAATAGAAGCAAGGTGGGATCCGCCTTCATACATAGTTGGAATCGATATTCCTCTATCAGAAGCTAGAACTATAAATCCATATTCAGGTAGTTTTACTTTTTTTGAGGTTTCTAATTTTACTTCGGACAAATCAATATCATTAATTGAATCTAATAAATATTCAGATTATCAAATAGGGGATAGAGTTCCTGTAGTAATAAATGAAGATTTTAAAGGAATTCCATTAATCGAAGCTAGAAAAATCAATAACGAAGCTGGGATAACAAATGAGATAAAAGAAGGATCTGTGGGTATTTTGATCTCCACATCAAACTCAAGAGTTTATAGAGAAACTTTTGGCGAAAATATATCTTCAGCAATTAATCAATCCATATCAATCTATAAACTAAGTTATTTTTCAATAATAGGCATTATAAATAGATCTACAAATCCAATTTTTGATGGACCTAAAGCAATAGGGCCAATTGGTTTAGGGCAAATAAGTGGAAATGTTGTGTCTTCATCTGAAACAACTACAAATAAGATTTTTGTTTTAGTAACACTTGCTTCTTCAATAAGTTTATCCTTATCTTTCATTAATCTTGTTCCTTTCCCTGCACTTGATGGAGGCCGTTTAGCTTTCTTATTTATTGAAATATTTAGAAAGGGAAAAAAGGTTCCTGAAAGAATAGAGTCTTACATTCACGGTCTTGGATTTATTATACTTATATTATTGATTTTATTTATTTCATTTAAAGATATCTCAAGATTCTGATTGAAAGGTAAAAAATTGAGAAAAATTACTCATCTAGTAAAAGTTGGGAATAAGAATATAGGAGGCATCAATCCTATAGTAGTTCAGTCTATGACTGATACATACACAGCTGATATTGATAAAACAGTTTCTCAAATTGAAGAGTTATACAATGCAGGTTCCGAAATTATTAGGGTTACTGTAAATAATGCTGAGTCAGCTAAAGCTATAAAGCCTATAAAAAAAATTTTAGAGGATAAAGATATAAACGTTCCTATTGTGGGAGACTTTCATTTTATAGGTCATAAACTTCTTAAGGATATACCTGAATGTGCAGAGTATTTGGATAAGTATAGAATAAATCCTGGAAATTTAGGACTAGGAAATAGAAAAGATGATAATTTTAAAACTTTTATTGAAATTGCCAAAGATCTAAATAAACCAGTTAGAATAGGGGTAAATGCAGGTTCTCTAGATCCTGAGCTTTTAGATTCTAAAATGGATGAAAATTTTAAGATAAAGAAACCTAAAAGTGCTGAAGAAGTTGAGTCTGATGCTTTGATATCAAGCGCTTTGTTATCTTACGAGAAAGCATTAGATTTAGGACTAGGTAAGGATAAAATTATAATTTCTTGCAAGGTTTCTAGGCTAAATCAGATGGTTTATTGTTACAGGGAAATTTCAAAAAATTGTTCTGCTCCCTTACACTTAGGATTAACTGAGGCTGGAATGGGAATGAAATCTATAGTTGCCACAACTGCGGCATTATCCATTTTATTGGAAAGTGGAATAGGAGATACTATCAGATCTTCTCTTACTCCTGAAGTAGGATCTCCTAGATCAAGAGAAGTTGAATTGTGTCAAGAAATTCTTCAGTCATTGAATATTAGAAATTACAAACCAGAAGTTACTTCGTGTCCTGGTTGTGGAAGAACGACTTCTACATACTTCAGAGAGTTAGCATCTGAAATAAATTCTTATCTTGATGAAAGAAAGAAAGATTGGAAAAATAACTTTCCAGGTTCTGAAAATTTGAAAGTAGCTGTTATGGGGTGTGTTGTAAACGGTCCTGGAGAATCAAAAGCTGCTAATATTGGAGTTTCATTGCCTGGTTCTGGCGAAAATCCTGCAGCTCCTGTCTATGTTGATGGTGAGAAAGTAAAAGTCTTAAAAGGTGAAAATATATCAACTGAATTTATAAATATGGTTCAATCTTACGTTGAACAAAAATGGGGTAATAGATGAATATCAATAGCTTTTTAGGGTCAAAAAAATTATCAAATTTTTTTTGGAAAACTTATAGAGAAAACCCGCAAAATTTAGAGACAGAAAGTCACAGACTGCTTCATAGATCAGGTTTTATTACACAAGTTTCATCGGGTATTTTTAGTTTTTTACCAGTAGGTTGGAGATCAATTGAAAAAATTAAGCATATTATAAAACAAGAGATGAACCTTTCAGGAGCCTTGGAAATTAATATGCCAGTAATACAATCATCAGATTTATGGAAAAAATCTGGCCGTCTAGATACATTTATTCCTCCTTTAGCAAAATTTAATGATAGAAGAGATAATGAGATGATTGTAGCTCCTACGCATGAAGAAACAGTGACAGATATGGTTTCAAAGAATGTTAATTCATATAGAGATCTTCCTTTTACTCTTTATCAAATTCAAACTAAATATAGAGAAGAACCTAGGCCAAGAGGTGGTTTATTAAGAGTAAGAGAATTTGAGATGAAGGATGCTTATTCTTTTGATAAAGATTTAGAAGGCTTAGATGTTTCATACAAAAAAATGATTGCAGCATACCAAAAAATATTTGAAAGATGTTCAACAGATGTTGTAATTGTTGATGCTGATTCTGGAGCAATTGGTGGTAAGGAATCAAATGAATTTATTATGCTTGCAGATTCAGGGGAGGATGTTGTTTTAATAAGTGAAGATAAAAAATATGCCGCTAATGTTGAAAAAGCTATTTTTAGAAAAAATGAATATAATACTGAAATTTCTTCAAAAATGGAGCTCATAGAGACAGTTGGAATAAAGACAATTAAGAGTCTTCAACAAGCACTAGATATTCCAGATTATCAAATATTAAAAACAGTTATTTACAAGTATGATAGTAACTTTGTAGGTTGTGTTATTAGAGGAGATTATGACATAAATGAAACAAAGCTAAGAAATTATTTAAGGGCTACTTATTTAGAACCTGCATCTGAAAAAGAAGTTTTAGAACTTGGATTAATTCCAGGGTTTTTGTCTCCTTACAAAATATCAAATTTAGATTTTATCTATGATGAGTCTGTAAAAATGGGTCCAGGGAATTTTGTAATTGGAGCTAATATTCTGGATAAACACTTAAAAAATATTGATTTAGATAGAGACTTAGTTATCTCAAAAGTAATCGATATAGCAGAGGCAAAAGAAGGTTATCTTGCATCAAATGGGTCTGTTCTAACTGCAAAAAGGGGTATTGAAGTTGGTCATGTTTTTAAGTTAGGTGATGCCTATTCTAAAAAAATGAATGCAAATTTTTCAAATAATGAGGGTGCTGATCAGAAAATATTAATGGGATGCTATGGAATTGGTGTCGGAAGGCTATTAGCTGCCTGTATAGAGGCTAATAAAACTGATGATTCAATGAATCTACCAATTTCAATCTCTCCATTTTCTATATATTTAGCAGCATTACAAACTGACGATAAAGAAGTTATGGAAATATCTGAAAAGATATTTTCTGAAATATCAAAAATAGGACTAGATATACTATTTGATGATAGATCTGTTCAACCAGGAGTAAAGTTTAATGATTCTGATTTACTTTCTCTACCTTATAAAATTGTTATATCTAGAAGAAATCTTGAAAAAGGGATGATAGAAATTGAAGATAGAGATAATGCAAAAAAAATGCAACTTCCATATGCTGAAACAATAGAATTTTTTAAAAATATATCTAAAGATATTTAAATGTTTGCTTGTTCGTGATATCATATTATATAGAAAAATAAATTAAGGATGAATTAAATTAGAAGGTGGGCTTTGCCCACTTTTTTTAATTTTATGGTTATCTCGGGAGGTAACTTTGAAAAATGAACTTTTTTTAGCTTTGACTCAACTTGCAGCTGAAAGAAATTTGCCCCAATCGATAGTCGTTGAAGCTGTTAAGGAAGCTTTAGCATCTGCGTATAAGAAAGATCCTGCAGCAAAAGGGCAGGATATTTTAGTTGAAGTAGATTCAGAAACGGGAGATGTTATTGTAAAGACAATTCTGAACGTTAAAGATAAAGATGAAATTGAAGATCCATTATCAGAAATTTCTGAAGAAGATGCTAAAAAATTGAATGAAGATCTTAGAGTTGGTGATTTTGTAGAGACTGGATACATGGAGTATAATCCAGGAAGAATTGCAGCTCAAACTGCAAAGCAGGTTGTCTTACAAAAGCTTAGAGAAGCTGAAAGAGACTTAGTTTTTGGAAAATTTGCCGATAAAAAAGGTCAAGTTATAATAGGAACTATTCAAAGAATTGATTCAAGAAATATTTTTGTTGATATTGGCCGAGCAAATGCATTAATGCCTCCATCAGAACAAACTTCTTATGAAAAATATAGAGTTGGCCAACAGCTAAAATTCTTTGTTACAGAAGTTCAAAGAACTGCAAGAGGTCCAGAAATTATTGTTTCAAGGACTCACCCTGAATTGCTAAGAAAGTTATTTGAATCGGAAGTTCCAGAAATTTCATCTGGAGTAGTTGAAATAAAGGCCTTATCACGAGAAGCTGGAGCTAGATCTAAAGTAGCAGTTTCTTCAGAAGATGGAGAAGTAGATGCAGTTGGTGCTTGTGTTGGATTAAGAGGTATTAGAATTCAGAATGTAGTAAATGAACTTTTAGGAGAAAAAATTGATGTGGTTGATTGGAGTGACGATCCTAAAGTTCTAATTACAAACTCACTGTCTCCAGCAACTGTTTCGAATGTTATTATAAATCCAGATGACAGCACTGCTATAGTAACTGTTCCGAAAAAACAATTGTCTCTAGCAATTGGTAAAGAAGGTCAAAACGCGAGATTAGCTGCAAAGTTAACTCTATGGAAAATTGATGTCCAAGCAGAAGAGGAAGTTATTGTTCAGAGCGATGAAGTTGTTGAATCTGATCCAAATGTTTCAGTATCTGAAGATATTAAATCTGAAACCAAGGATGAACCAAAGAAGGATACTTCTAAAGAGGAATTACTGTCAGATAATGTTTTGGGTGAAATTGATCAACCAGAAGTTTTGGTGAAAGAAACATCTGTTGATGAAAAAGCTGAGTTATTAGCTTTAGAAAAAGAAATTAAAGAACTTGAACAAAAAGAAGAAAAAGAAGAAAAAGAGAAGAAACAAAAAGAAGATATTTTAGATTTCTCTTCTGAAGATATATGGGATCTAGGTGGATCAAGTTCTAAAGAAAATGCTGATGAAACTATTAGATTTGCTGAAGATATTGAATCCTTGAAAAATTTTAATAGTGATGGGAAAAATTCAAAAAAATCAGTTAAAAGAAAAAAAAATAAAAGATAATGAAATGGAATAAAATTGACTAC
>CEQY01396304.1_pt1 | contig 10506 bp, 8 predicted proteins | sample 361391 | NCBI WGS metagenome assembly CEQY01 (sample SAMEA2621075, study PRJEB7988) | marine metagenome | isolation source: saline water (ENVO:00002010), including
TATTATAGTACCAATTATTATGTGAGTAAATTTGGGGGGCAGGTCAGTAATTCATAAACCCCGCGCCCAATACAATTCACAAAAGTAGGATTTTTCGGATCTTGAATATTCGAAATATGTAAACCGCCATCACATGTTGAAGTTCCCACACTATAGGCATAACCAGTTTCTTCATTAATAAAAATATTATGAGCATTACCATATTTATTATAATGAACATCTGGCTTTAAAGTGACAGGCATTTTACCGCTAGTAATATTTCTAAGACGTGTAAGATCAAAAACTTGCATTCCATGCCTAAATGCTTCAGATACGATATAGGCATGATCCTTGTAGACTTTCATATCACGCCAAGTTGATGACCAAGTTTGAGTTTTTATATCCGCCACATGAATGAGATCACTAGGATTAGTAATATCTACAATAGAGGATTTATTATTCAATCCCATAATTGCATATTCTTTTCCAGTTTGAGGATCTGTCCAACCCCAGATGTCATTACCTCTTCTAGATCTCACTCCTGAAGAAGTTAAATCAATGCTACCTGTAAATTGAACGTTGACCGCTGCTGGAACTCCATATTCCGCTAGCGCTACAGAACTTGCGACCATAAGACCGGCCATCAAAATTGCTTTCACGTGCACTCCTTTGCATAAGCTATATGTATTCATATTTTCTCTAATATTGAGAAATGTTTCAATAAAACCAATGACCTGTAAGAGTATGTTAGGAACAGTGAACTTGTCATAACTCACACACTCTCTCTACAATCATTATGTTAGGAGAATTTATATGAAGTACATGATTGTTTCACTCTTGTTTAGTGTAAGTATTTTTACTCAAACCGCTCTCGCGCAGATGTATGATGACGTAACCCCACATTTCAGAATCAACTCCAAAGAAACAAAAATGGTTATGCCTGGCCAACCCACTACCATTGAAGTTTGGTTTACAGATACTCACTCTGGTGAAGTCATTAAAGAGTACAAAGAACTTCACGGAAAACTTATGCATATGGTTCTCATTAAAACGGATCTATCCAGTTTTAAGCATATCCACCCCTATTATGAACCAGTGTCTGGTCGCTTTATGATTACTCTCAATATGCCTTTGAACGACCCCGATAATTTTCATACAAATAGCAGTCTTACCGAACCAGGAATGTATATGCTTATGGCCGATGTTTGGCCTCGAGGGATTGGAATGCGTATGGGACATATCCATGTTCACGCCCATGGACAACATAATATGCAAAGACTTGAACTTGATCCTGTCGTAAATAATAAATCGATTAAAGAATTCACCCAATATGGTCGCGACTATAAACTAGAACTTGAGTACTGGAGTACTGCCGGTTGTAACGGTCATTTAGTTGAGTTCATGTCGACTCTTTATGAGAAAAACTCTCAAGGTGTCTACGAGCCAGCAACTGATATTGATCCCTGGCTTGGGGCAGGAGCTCACTCCGTCTGGGTTAGCCAAGGCATGATGGGAGGGCCTGCAGGTATGCATTATGCTCATATGCATTCAAAGATTCCCGAAGAAGGATCAAGCCATTTTTTTAATTTTCACGACCTAGGGATTATGAAGGCTGGACCACAAAAGATTTGGATTCAAATAAAACAAAAATCAAAAGTCCTCACTATTCCCGTGGCTTTTGATTATAAACTTCCCTCGAGTCCTTCAACTTGTAAGTAAGGATGCGAAAAGCAATACTTCTTACGATGGGAAGATCTGGCTCAAGCTGGGTCTGTGACTTGTTAAATTCACACCCCGAGGTTAGATGTCACTATGAAGTTTTAAAAGACCATGAAGAGCTTACCCAGTCTGAAAAGAAAAATCTCCTTCATCAAAAACTTAATAATAATAAGGCTAATATTAAATATAGTATCGCCAAGCTTTTACTTTACCAACTCGACGAAGAAAATTTAAAAAGTTTAATTCTTGATTCTGACTATGAATTCATACTAATGAAAAGGGATCCCCTGGAAAGATTTATTTCTTTAAAGCTTGCCGAGCAAACTGGAACTTGGCATTTAGATAATATGCTCGACGAGGAGGTTCTAAGCCTTGGTATAAAGGATATTCTTAAAGGAGAATACAATATAAGAGATTTAATCAATCGAATTATTGAGGGTATAAAATCTTATTGGTCTAAATGGACTTATAAACCACACAAAATACAAATTGATCCTAAAGAGCTCCATGAAGCGATCGAGTATGAAAAAAAGATGGATTTACTTTTAATCGATTGGCTTAATTCAAAAGGTCAAAAACTTTCTCTCTTAAATTACGAAGATCTTCCTCTCGATAATGACGAGAAAAGAGATGTATTAATTTGTGAGACATTTAAAATTTCTAAAAATTCACTAAGATCCAGCAGACAAAAAATTGATTGGCACACAAAAGAAGAGAGAGTGTCTAACCTAGAAGAGATCAAAACTTATCTAGCGTCGTTCTAATAAATAAGCTTTCCAGGCCAGAGGGTTCTTCTCACTTGCTGGCTCCTCTTTCAGTTTTTTAATTGAATACTGAGTCTCATCAATTTGTGGGAAGTAGACATCACCCGGCTCATCAAAGTCTACTTCTGTTAAATAAATCTTTTTAGCTTTTAGAAGTGCTTGGCGATATATCTCCCCGCCTCCAGTAATAAAGAGCTCTTTCTCATCATGGGTTTTAGCATAATCTATCGCAGCTTCCAGAGAGTTAACAATTATCGCTCCTTCTACGTGGTAATCTTTATTTCTAGTGACAATTATATTAGTCCGATTGGGAAGGAGCCTTCCAATCGACTCATAGTTTTTGCGACCAAGAACGATACAATGCCCCGTGGTTAACTCCTTAAAGTGTTTAAACTCTAAAGGCAGATGCCACATCATTTTATTATCTTTACCGATGACACGATTTTTCCCCATCGCAGCGATTAAAGATATGTTCATACCGCAACTGCACCTTTAATATGTGGATGAGCCTCGTATCCAATAAGCTCAATATCTTCGAAACTAAATTGATCTATATTTTTAATTTCAGGGTTAAGCTTGATCTGAGGCAGCTTCATAGGCTCCCTTGTCATCTGAAGTTTACACTGCTCCATATGATTAGAATAGATATGAGCGTCTCCCAAAGTGTGAACGAAGTCTCCGACATCGAGCCCACACACTTGTGCCATCATATGAGTCAAAAGAGCATAACTTGCTATATTAAAAGGAACCCCTAGAAAGATATCTGCTGAGCGCTGATAGAGCTGACATGATAGTTTTCCATCCGCTACATAAAATTGAAAAAACATATGACATGGAGGTAGCGCCATTTTATCTAACTCACCCACATTCCAAGCATTAACTATAAGTCGTCTGGAATTCGGGTTTGACTTAATTTGCTCTATGACATTTTTAATCTGGTCATGAGTTCTCCCGTCTGCACCTTGCCAAGATCTCCATTGCACACCATAAACAGGACCAAGATCACCATTTTCATCTGCCCATTCATTCCATATTCGAACACCGTTTTCTTGTAAGTATTGAACATTGCCAGTGCCTTTTAGAAACCATAAAAGCTCATAGACAATTGATTTAAAATGAAGCTTTTTAGTTGTGACCATGGGAAAACCATCTTGAAGATTAAATCTCATTTGATGACCGAATACTGATCTAATTCCAGTTCCAGTTCTATCTTCCTTGTGAACACCAGAGTCGTAGGCTCTTTTCATAAGATCTAAATATTCTTGCATCTGTCCCTCCGTGTCATGAGTGTGGTGTTGTGTAATTATAATATCAAGATAAAATAAGTCTGTAACGGGAAAGGAAGCTTACATGCCATCAAAAATACTTACAGGTTTAATGCGACTTAAATCTGACCAAGCTCTACAAAAACAATTTAGCGGAAACATAGGTCTTCTATGCCACAGTGCAAGTATTGATGAGAATTACCAGCATGCTGCGGAAATATTTATTGATCTATTTGGCGAACGTTTCAAAAAAATTTATGGCCCACAACATGGCTTTGTAACGGATGTACAAGATAATATGATTGAGACAGAAAATTTTGTTCATCCCTATTTTAAACGACCTGTTTATTCCCTCTATTCGGAGACCAGAATACCAACTGATGAAATGTTAGAAGATATTGATCATTTGTTTGTGGATCTGCAAGATGTAGGAACAAGAATCTATACCTATATCTATACACTCACACTTCTATTAGAAAAATGTGCAGATAAAGATATCGAAGTTATTGTCCTCGATAGACCCAATCCAATTGGGTGTGATCTTATCGAGGGAAATATTCTTGAGCCAGACTTTGCAAGTTTTGTAGGACGACACCCTATTCCGGTAAGACATGGGCTCACCATCGGCGAAGTGGCAAGAATGCATCAAAAGTTTTGGACATCTAAAACGACTCACTTAAAAGTTTTAGAAATGAGCGGTTATAAACGTAATATGTTTTTTACAGAGACAGCTCTTCCCTATGTAAATCCGTCTCCTAATTTACCTACTATTGAGGGATGCTTAACTTTTGTAGGTACAGTGCTCTTAGAAGGAACATCCCTATCAGAAGGCCGAGGTACCACCAGACCTTTGGAAGTTATAGGGCATCCAAAATTTGAACCTTGGAAATGGCAGAAACATTTTAAGCAAGTTTTTAACCAGCTTAATCTAACTGGATTCATTTTAAGACCAGTGGCCTTTCACCCCATGTTTCAAAAACATAAAGATAAAACATGCGGAGGATATTTTATACAGATTACTGATAGAAATATCTTTCAACCTTGGCGTGTGACCCAGGTTCTTATTAAAGAATTCAAAAGACTCCTAGGTGGTGATTTTGAATACAAAACCGATGCCTATGAGTATGAATTCGAAAAACTTGCTATCGACCTTATTAATGGTACCGACAAAATTCGAAGCTGGTATGAGAACGATACATCTATAGATCTTGAATTTCTGGATCGTATTGAGCAAAAGAATATGGATCAATATTTGGAAAAGAGAAGCCAGATTTTAATCTATAAGTAGCTATTTTTACTTGCAACCCTCCCCGACTTTATCGCTCAAGTAAATCCTTTAACTTGCCGATAAAACTATTGTTAAGGGAGGAGCATTATCAAGTTAGGGATATGTATAACGCTTATATTGTTTAGTGCTATGGCAAGTGCACAAACTTGGCATACGATTACGCCTCTTCCCCATTGTCCTACACTGACTTTAGATTACCAGCAAAGTAATGGATATTTTTATGTTCGCTATCGGCCATCCCCCCAAGACTTGCTTTACACCCTAGTAGATAGGCCACTTTCAGATATCAATGATCTCTCTTCATTAACTGACGATTTAATAGAAGCCGCCTATGAGTATTGTCCTCTAGAGATGAATATCGATGAAATAGAAAGATTCTGTTCTGAAGAAAATGATGCAAGTCCTTTTGACCAAAACTATGTCGACTTCCTTAGACAATTTGTGATTCACGTTGACCGGTCTGGTGATAATTGTCGCGATGTCATCCCCTACATGGAACTTCAAAATACCGTTCGTGCACTTCGTGAAGAAGAACTTATTCAATTTGATCGTTCTCGAAATATCTTGAATATCTTCACTGGAAATGAGTCTGATTTATTGATGGACCATATTCGAGAATGTGGGGGAAGCTTAGAAGGTACACGACAATTTTTACAAAATATGATTTTACTAGAGGCTCGTAATGCCTGCATGACACCAAAGCCTCCAGGGCTATTGGACTTTGAAAAAGCAAAAGAGATTGCTGCCACCGTGGCCAGTCGTTATCCTGCTATGGGTGTTCTTGGTATAAATAATCGAAGACATGAAATTACAAGAGATACGATTCAGAGCTTTATAGGTCCTATTTTAGAGGATCAAGTTTCAGCAATTGCAGGAGATGGTATTGATATTGAGGCTTTAAAACAAAGACTTCCCTCGGTACAGGGGCTCACTCGGGTTAGTGATAAACGCTTAATGGATTATACCAATCATGTCATGGGGCCGGATCTAGTTTTAGAGGTTGTAGATGAAATTCTTCCTACAATGATTGAAAATAATTTTAGTCCAATGCTTGGAACACTATCACCCTCGGAGAGAAGATTATTTTTACAAGATGAGCTTATTGATCCCATTACTGAAGCCTATCGTACTTGTATGGAGCCGATGAAACAGCGGATTCGTTTTCATGATAATACAATCTCACCCAGAAATATGATCTTGTATCGTCAATCCCTAAGAGATCAGTTCTGTCAGCGAAATCCTCAATCTTGTGAGCAAGTTGGTTGCGATTCGAAAGTAAATTACTTCTCACTTAGAGAAGATATAAATGATATGAATCTTATACAGTCCTGTATTTATCAGGCTATTAATCAGGACTTAGCGAGCATCGTTGACCTTCAACTCTCCCAACAACTCCAGGCCCAGGAAAATCTTCCTGGAGAGGCCAGTGATATTCAAGCGTCCCTTTCACCGAGGGCCTCTGAGGTACTACAAGCATGCTTCGAAAGAAAAACATCTGAAATAACTCAAAAACCTTATCATCAACTTCATACAAATGGACACCCTGAATCTCTTTTGTTTCTAGATCCAAATTCTTACCAAAACAGTTTATTAGAATGCGCTAAGGAAGTTGAGAGATCGATGACCCTAGAGATTGGCTCATTAATGGTTGCTGGAGAGCCTGCTTTTGCCGCTCTTTTCAATGGGCAAACTCGAACTCAAATTAATGGAGCTACCTTAAATCCAGAAGCGTTTCAGACGGCGAGAAACTTAGTTGAAAATACATTGAACCGTTGTTATGAGGCACAGCTTTCTTTAACAGATATAACTCAAACTAATAGCTCACTATGTATTCCATTAATTACTATGAAAGCTGGCCAAACAGTGATTTCCTCCGAAATTAACCGTATGCTAGAAACGTTTAATATTTCGCAAAATGATATAGATCGAGTGACTTTTGACTTTCAAATATGCGCTAATGATGTTTTTAATCAAAGCCTCGAGGACGTACTTAATCCACAAGGCTCACCACCTCTTGCCACAAACGAAGACGCAATAAACTATATTAACCAAACACCCGAATATTTGGAATGTACAAAATCTTCTATCCTAGATTCAGTTGATGAAGTCTCTCTAGCAGCTTTTGAAGATATTATCGGTCAACAAGGACATGCCATAGATCAGACCTATGCCCTTTCACTTAGTAGAGAAATTCAAACTAGAGTAAGACAATGCTATGAATCAGGGTTGGGTCAAATAGAAAGTTGGGATGAATTCTTAGAATTTAATTCTCAAAGTGGATTGGACCAACTCCAAACGACTTGTACCGCGATTGCAGAGGAGTATGCACTGCCAAGACTTATAGAAAATGAGCTCGATAGACAATTATTAATGCTAAGGGAAACCAACACACTCTCACTTACGACAGAAGAAATCATTGGAAGAATTGCCGCTCAAGAAAATGACACCGAAGACTCATATGAACTTTTACTGGGAGTTTTTCGAGATTATAGATCTACAAATCCAGAGGCGACGATAGATGACTTTGTAGCAAGCTTTACTGGTCAAGCTCAATACCAAACGATAAACGCGATATATGAGCATATTGTGGAAGAAGTCCTAGATCGAACTCAAATTGGTTTTCCTATGTATCAGGAAATCACTGAAATTCTTACTCCTGAATGCCTTAATGATTTTTATAATATACATAAAGATGATCTTACAAATATGATAAATACCCTTAATGCTTCAAATCCCCCTCAATCTGATGTTTTAGATCTTCGTGAAGTATTCGTGACTATTATTACTGACGGGCTCTACCAATCCCTAGCGACTAGTGAATACAGAGGGCTATTGGATCAAGTTGAATTGATGTGCTCAAATCCACAAGAATATAACACTTTGGATTCCCTTATTGACTCAGAAGTAGCAGACAATTTTATTGCCGCTACCATAAGAAGTCAGCTGCTTCAGTCGTTTAAGCTCACGGCACAAAACCAATGCGTTGAAGACTTAGTGAAACTAGGAATTAGACCTACTGTTTATACCAGCACAGACCGTGGACTTATATCACAAGAACTTGCTGAACAATTCTGCTCACCCGAGATTATTTATGATTCAGAAATGAGCGGAATATATAATCAAATAAGAGACCAACTGAATGATCCAAGACTCATTAATGCACTCGACTTTATCTGGAATCGTAAAAAGAAAACCATTCGCATGGTAAATTCAAAATTTACACCAGAGACCATTCGTGAACTTATGATCGAGGATCGAGAAATCCTAAATTATATCTATCAAAATTTTGTTTCTGTAGTGGGGCAAAATCAAGAGATTATGAATGAACTTACCGGTATGGTAGTTTCAAAAATATTTGAAGAGAGAAGCCAAGATTCTTTTGCCTCAGACTTTATCGAGATGCAATTAACAAGTGCAATCGGAATTGAAGGTTATCAGATTGCCAGAGACCAATTAGATACTCGACTTTCTCAAATGGAAGGATTCATACAAGGACGTGATTTTGCCCGCGAAAGAGCACAAGAATTTGGACCTGGTATCTTTAATAGGTACTGGAGATTTGCATCTATTGAGAGGCATTTAAATTGGGATAATATGTCTCAAAGCCAAAGAGAAAATTTAATGGCCGCAGTTATAGATCTTAATATAATGCCAAGGTATGATCTTGAACTCACTCCCAGTCAAAGAGAGGCACAGAACGAGGAATTGGCTCAATTAGTAACTGATACCCTAGAAAACACTAGAGTAACACCTAATCCAGACTATCGCCCGTCGTCCCCATCTCGTGGACCTCGAAATTTTAATTTTAGTGAGAATATTTCCAGAGAATTAACTCGCCTCATAACAAACGAGGTAGAGTCCGATGTTTGGTCAGATATAGGATCATTTTTCAATCCCTTTGATTAAAATTTAAAGACTGGTGCTCGTTTTATTTCCTCATTTGCTTCATTTTTCGTTTTATATTCTTCTGCTCTATCTATTAATTCAAACTCGCCTCTTTGGCCTATCCTACCCAAGCCAATGACTTTTGCATTACGAGTGTTTTTATCAAAAAGGACAACCTTTTCACCTTCTATAATCGGATAAATTGGACTTTCAAATTCTAAATAAGCCGAAGCATTATTTTTAAAAAATATCATGCAGGCAACATATTGGTGTGAATACTTGTTTTTTATAAAACAATTCATTGGTTTTGATCGATCCAATCCTGAACTCAAACTTAGTTCCACAAGTTGACATCCTTTGAAAGTAAGATGCTTATCACTACCAATTTCAATAGTGCTCTTTTCAAATTGATAGTTCACAACTTGAATGTTTTGGTCTGCTTGATTGACACCGTTAAATTTTAGATTTTTTTCAGTGATAAAGTGGTGCAATATCCCCTTGTGTTCACCTTGAATCATATCATTGTCAACATTATGCACTTGCCCTTCTTTTATCAGAGACTTGGGAACTCTATTCTTTAAGATCGACTCATATTCAGCAGGCTCTCTATAACAAAATTTACCATCGGAAAGAGATGGTTTTAGCGGAAGATTAAACTTTTTCGCAATGGTGTCTACCTCATTAGCTCTAAGCTCGCCTAGAGGCAAAATTAAATGCTTGAGATAAATTTCAGGAATACCTGCCAATAAGAATGACTGATCGGAATCTACGTCGTTATTGGCATGGACTGAAAAATTATCAGAGTTTAAATTCTTATGAACTTTACAGAAGTGGCCTGTAGAAATAAAGTCGGCATTGAGCTTTTTCATCTTTTCGTATAAAACTTGAATTCTTAAACTCGTACAATTAAAGCAAGTTGTATTGGCCCTTGCAGTAAGTCTATTGGCGGTAAAAGGATCTAAGACCTTATCTTCAAACTCAGATTTTCCATCAGTAGCATAGAAAGGGATTCCTAAAAATTTACAAAAATTTTCTATTTCTCCTAACTTTGAAATATAGCATTTTGGCGGAGTCGAAGAATTCTTAAAGGTATCCATCGAATGGTTGATAATACTGACGCCAATTACTTGAAAACCCTGTTTTTTAAGAAGAAAAGCGGTGACCCCGGATCCAATCCTACCTGTAAGTCCAACAATGACCTTTTTACCCGAGCTTTCCATTCCAGTACTCCACAAATTTACCTACCTACAGTATAGCAGTTTAATTTAATCTTCCCACTACCCGATATTAATAATATGAATATTTATTTGTTTGATTCAAAAAATGGCCAAAGAAATAGTTTAAAAGACTTTCTTTATTATCTACGTTTCTCGGGTAAAAGAGGAGTCATTGACTTTAGCTATGCCAATGAAACTGACTCTCTTCATCATAACATGACGATAAAAGAGAACTTAATTCTAGACTCAATTCCCACTTCACTAATTAAAGAAAACGAAGTGAATTTATCAGATTTTTTAAAAGAGATTAAAAATCCAGAATTGATTGCTATGATAGCTAAAGTATCTAATATGGAAAGATCAATCGCAAGCTTAGATAAAAGAACATT
>CEQY01128091.1_pt1 | contig 10494 bp, 12 predicted proteins | sample 361391 | NCBI WGS metagenome assembly CEQY01 (sample SAMEA2621075, study PRJEB7988) | marine metagenome | isolation source: saline water (ENVO:00002010), including
GCTTCTAATAAAGAAATACGTAATTTTAAAAACAAATTATCACCTTTCCTAGCAAATGTTTTATGCTTTTCAATATCCAAAGTGAATACGACATCGCCAGTATCACAATTTGGTATTTCGTTCCCTAATCCTTGACAACGGATTTTAGTATCGGATGCACTGCCGGGCAGAATATTAATATCTACGGTTGTTTTTTCATTGTTAAATTTATAGTTTTTTCCGTGGCCGCCGCAATGATGACAAGGTGATTGAATTTCCTGAATCATACCCGGGCCGAATACTCGTCTTTGTCTGATAATTCCACTTCCATTACAATGTTTACAAGTATCAGCTTCTCCAACTATTACTTTGCGATGAATTGCGATTTTCTGTTTTTTTCCGTTATACAAATCATTTAGAGTAACCTTTAACGTATAAATTGTATCTTTGCCTTTTCTCCTACGAGGCGGCCCATTACGACGTCTCCCTCCCCCGAAAAATATATCAAATATATCTGATCCATCTGGCTGGGCAGCATCTTCTCGGATTCCATCCATTCCGAATCTATCATATTTACTTCTCTTATCATCATCAGATAACACTTCATAAGCTGTTTGAATTTTACGAAATTTTTCGGCATCGCCGCCTTTATCGGGATGATTTTTTAAAACTAACTTGTGATATGCTTTCTTTATTTCTGCTTTTGAAGAATTCCTTTCGACAGCTAATTCTTTATACAATGTATCATCATTTCCATTTGGACGACCAAAATTGTGTTGCATTCCTCCGCCAAATGGTATTCCACCGAAATTCATATTATATTTAAACAACCTTTATCTTAATTTGGTTTTTCTTCATCTAAAATTTTTAGGGCTTCATGATTTAACGCTAGTAATACTTGGCGAGTTTCAAGGCTAACCATCTCATTTTCTATTTGTTTTCTCGCATTTTCAGCTGCAATAAAATCTGGACCATTTTCTATAATATATTCCAGCCAATCGTCCGGACAATTTTTTTTACCGCCATCATACGGAACAACAACCTTTTTCTCTAAAAGCCATTTATTGATACATAAATCACCAAGCCAGACTTCTGCTAATAAACGTCCATATTTATCACAAGATACGTTTTCTAAATGAATATATTGATTCAAAATTTTATCTGTTAAATATTTTTTCGATATTTGGGCAGCTTTCTTCTCATTTTCATTTTTTGTTCTAATCTCAGGACCATCAATCCCAGATAATCTGACTGAAAATCTAAATATTGGATGAGCTTTATAGGGTTTCGCTACAATTGTAATTGTATCAACATCGTAACATTTTATTACTTTTCCGTAAGCTACCGACGGAATAAATGGCTTTGTATTATCCCAATTTGCTTCATCTAAATTTGGGAACAACTCTTTCTTATTAAAATCTCCTTTCTTGTTGCCATCACTACTTGGTGCTTTAATATTTCCTAGTTCATCCTTTTTCTTTTGTTTATTTCCTGGAAATAAACCAAAAAACTGTTTCTTAAATCCCATATTAACTAGTATAATCTTAGACTTTAATACATAAAAAAGAGTGAATATAATATTCCCCCCTTTTTTACCAATGACGTGCCGCCGCCGAAGGCGCGTAGAATACTTTAAGTAAACTTAACACTTATATCGTTGTATAAGGATCAATCTTTCTTAAATCCGATAAATAATTCGCATATTCATTCGGATATGTTTCTGCGGCATAAATATAATTCTGAATATTTACATCCTTATTTGGAGATCTCATTAGATGAAACAAATCATCTAATGGGATATAATATTTCTCATCTAAAAGACAATATTCCTTTAGAATATCCTTTTCTTTTGTATCAACCAAGTGATTTGAACCACTATTGTTGATAAACTTCCAAGCTGGACCTAAATATTTACTTCTGGTAGTCATCTTTCTTAGTTATATGTTGCCTTCTTTTTGTTGCTTTTATCTGTATTTCTATTTTATATCAAAACACTATTCATTTTTATATAAATCCATTATCTAAAAGGTATGTATATCCAAGAATTTGGATATATATTTCTTTATCTGTCAGCATTTGGATTTAGTGATTTTATTGTTTCATATTACCAATTCAATGATACAATCTATTTAGTTTACTATTCTTCAATCGCTTTTACAGGTGGAACTATCTTATATTTTAGCAAATACCGAAATAATCAAAATATTAGTGCGGATTATCTGATTAGTGAAGATTATATTCCTATAGTTGAACCAGAACCAGAACCACAAAATAGAGAATCTACAGAAACTGAATGTGAAATATAATGATTATACTATTCGTTTTTGTCTTATTAATAATCCTATAAAATCAGGACAAATTCCTGTATCTTTTACTCTAATTAGTTTTCCAGTTGATCTTTCCCAACGACTTATTGCATTTTTAACCGAAAATATTAAAGTATATCTAAATTTTTTCGCAATCATTTCCCTATATTTATAAACTTTATTCGCAGAATCTATCCAATCGGTGTCAGATATTTCTATTTTGATATAGTTTTTCTTTTCTTCTTCCCATTGATAACTCAAAAAACACCGTGATGGTGTAATACACCCTGGATACCATAATTCACTAAACCAACGACTATTTGATGGTGCATCTACGATCATACCAAATTTATTTACATGATTTTTATAACGAACAAAATACTTTAAATTATTCTTTAAATATTCGAACTTATTCTCATAATATTCTTTAGAATATAATGGTGTTGCGCTAACTTTTAGCTCATAATTTCTCTCTGTTTCCTCAAAATTTTCATATACTATTTTGTAATCTTTCTTATTTTTATTACCCAACACATGCTGGGATACATCAGATACAGATAAATTATCACGTGTTTGACTCATAGTTGTATGAAAACGCAAAATTGGAAATATTATTTTTTGAATCTTAATTGGAAACTCCATCATTTTATTCAAAAAATATTGAACTCCTCCATTTTTAATATAACTATGTGCTTCATTCTTAAAACTACTAATTAACTCTGCTTCACTCAAACTTTCTATATCATTTCTTGGTATCAACCAAGGTATTATTTCATTTATTAAATCTGTCGGCAATTTTCCAAATGTTTCAGTACATTCTGGTCTTAATTTACATAATAATATCGTTTCTACTGTATTTCTTACATATTTACTATGATTCTTATTTGTATTTGGTGACCATTCGACATTATTTTTGAACCACGATTTTGTTTCTAATATATATTCGGGAATTACATTCCATATGCTTTTTAGCATACACGCTAAAGAAATATTTGACAGTCTGTAAGTTACTCCTTTTGATATATCATGCCAAATACGCGACCATTCATTAGAAGACCATCGTAGCATTACTGGTTCTTCTTCTACATTCGAAGTTTGAGTTAATAAATCATTTATACCAAGGGTATAATTATTCAAATTTGATAATATTCTTGTAAAATATGCTATTGCTCTTGTTTCATTGTTTAAATAATAAGAATTACCATATAAACCTAAGATTACTTTTGATACATTTAATCTTTGTATAATGGCCTTATTTCTCTTATACCAATAATGCCCAATTCGTACGTTCAATTCAAGCATAAAAAATCGATAAGATTTCGTATTTATATTTGAACAACCTTCAAAATTCAAGTTATTTAATACAGAAGCTCGTCTATCTCCTTTTGTTAATGCACCTAATCTTTCTAACTTTGATGTTAATCCGTAAAAAAATCTTATTTCACTTGGTATATTTGTTACTATTATTGTATATTTTGGTGGATGTTCTGAATTTGTCCTATTAGTTCTACCAAACTGTTGAACTAATAATTCAGCTGAACGTGGTGGCTCTAATATTATATGGTGTCGAGGCCTACAATATTCTAACTTACTCTTATTTCCATGTAATGATATACCAGCACTTCCACTTTTTGTAATGATAGCTATATTCTTTATATCATTTTGAAATTTAACTAATTCGGACTTTAATGATGGCACTTTCTCTAAAACTATTTCTCCATTACTATGTTTAATTGGTCTATTTGTTCTACCTGAAATCTCAGCTATATTATTCTTTCCAAATTTCTCTATCAAAATATCGATTGGATTCGATTTAAAACTAATATTTTCTGTATTGCATCCTCTCCTAACAAATAAATCAAGCATACAAGAATATTGACCACCATCTTCAACTCTTTTATAACATGCTTCTCCAGTTGTTTGTAAACCAACAACTACAGATTCGCCTCTTTCTAAAGATGTTTCTATTTCTTTTATAACTGTATCTATCTTAAAACTTGTTATTAAATGCTGATAAAAATTCAAATTATCTAAAGCATTTGTTGTTGCAAGTATGGTATTATTTTCATTCCCTGATTTCCAGCGATTTGTTATGTTGTCATAATACTCTATTTCTTCTTTTTTCAAATTATAAGACTTTACATGCATTGATATCCCATCAAATCCTAATTGACGACTTATTAATTTCCCTGAATGCTTTAATTGTAATGCTGCCATCTCCATAGCATTTGAACCATAACTCTCCAGTAATTTTACGAATGAATTATGTTCGCCTGACCATAACCCCAATCGCGTCATATAATGCATTTGTCGAATATCACTAGCCGCAGTTGCGGTACTATACACAACTTTCGGATTATAGACTTTTTCTTGCAATTTAACTACCATTTTTCCACATTTTGAATTGCTATTTTTAGCAGAATGAGCTTCATCAAATATTATTGTTACATTATTACTTTCTTGAAGCCATTTCAATACTGTTTCATAAGTTTCTTCTCTAATCATTGAACCGTATGTTGTGAAATAAATTCCATCTTTACCACTCTTCAAATCTTTTAACTTTAACCATTGTGGACATTCATTTCCAATATTTCTAACTATTTCTAATTCATTTCTAGCATCTGACTCTAAATTTTTATTCAAACTCACCCATATAGCTCTATATTTCGCATTATCAATCATCCATAACTCACTTAATATACCACATATTGTACGACTTTTACCTACTCCGGTACCATCTCCTAAAAAAAATCCTCTGCTATTATTCTCTATTGATGTCCAATCATACATTGTATTTATAGCGTATGCTATTGCCTCAATTTGAACATCCGATATTGTTTCTCTTTTATCTAGGATTGAAAAATATGGCTTTATGTTTAAATTTATTTGTATTTTTGGGGGTTCTACGGAAGACATATGTTCACTTTCATATACCTTGCTTGGATGTTTTACTGAATCTGTATGAACATATTTAGGTTTCCATACAGTATATATGTCACTATCATTCATTAAAATTAATTCTTAATATCATCTTACATATATTCTATTCAACTATCATATTCAACATAAGGCTCTAAACAATTAGAGCATGATATTATACCATCGTCTTTATAATATCTATTACAAGAACCATACGATTCTTTAACACCAAATATTAATCCCAAAAAAAGTAAAAAAAACAACAACAATCCTAAATTCACAAACAACTTCTTGTCTGATTTCGAATACATATATTATATAAGAATATCTTTATAATAAAAATGAATCATATTCTGATCCATATTAACAAAATCAAATATGTCAGAAATAAACTGTGACCAATATATAAGTTTGTTTAATCAACATGATTCACAAGAAAACGAAACAATAGAAGAATCGGAGAATAAGGTTATTATCTGTCCTGATTGTGAGATACCAACAATAACTCATGGTCTTGATATATGGGAATGCCAGAAGTGTGGTTCTATTATTGAACAGATGATTGATAATACTGCGGAATGGAGAACATATCCTGACGGAACTAAAAGTGATTCTGTTCGTTGTAGTGCAGTTATTAATAATTTGTTACCACAATCGTCCAAAGGAACTATTATCCTATCTAATCCAACATCTAACTATCAGATGCGCAGAACACAAAAGGTACATTCTTGGTCGGCAATGACTTATAAAGAAAGATGCCTTAATAGTATTTTCCAAGATATCTCATTGCGATCATTGAATGGATGTATTCTTGGTAATGTTACTAAACTTGCACATGAATACTATTCTGTAGTTTCAGAATTATATGTTGCACGAGGAATTATGAGAAAGGGGCTAATCGCAGCATGTCTGTTTATGGCCTGTAAAAAACAAGGCGTTCCTAGAACAAGTCAAGAAATAGCTGAAATATTTCAAATTAGCGATAGATGGGTAACAAGAGGTAATAAAAAATTTACCGAATTGTGGCAACGTGCTGGTAAAGAACATATTTCATACAAAGACGACTGTCAATCTATGGATTATTTAGCCAGATTTTGTTCTAAATTACATAAAGACTCTTCAGAATTGTTAAAAAAATCAAGACACATTAGTGCTCTTTGTAAAGAACATTCCATTTTGACTCAAAACACACCTGTATCAATTGCAGCTGCTTCTATTTATATGGCAACTACTCTTTTAGATATGGAATCACTCATCCCAAGAGCAGATATTGCTAAAGTTGCAAAAACTTCACAAGTTACAATTGGAAAATGTTATAAAGAACTTCTTAAACATCCTAAAATTTTCGAATCAGGATAATATATTATCATTATAATATTAATGAGTTCTAATCGGCTAATTTATGATACATGTGCGTATGAGACGGATATGACAGAAACTGCTAATCAAATTACATACACTCTTGACCCTTCTAAACATTATCAAGAAGCACCAACTCGTATGGAACTTGGTATTGTTGGAGGAAATAATGTTTCCCTTGTCAAAGGCAACCTTGTTGATATGGAAACTGATCTTCGTGGACTTACAAGATATAATACAAGATGTCCTATCAAGAAAAATTCATGGATACCCAATGACAAGAATATCATTGATATTCCAGGAGATGATCTTAAAGGACCTCTTCAAATTGATACAAATAAAATGCACCTCCCACCTGGTCAAATGATTCGTTATGAACCTGTAGCTTTACCCCCTTCTCCTGACCTTCCATCTTGTTTACCACCATGGCAACAAATGCAATATAGAAAGTAGTTTCTCTCTTTTTATACTCAAAAAAAAATATCCAATTCGAATATGAGCTTTAATCGTTTGAACTTTGACATGTGTCAATATAAGCAAACTATATATGAGTCAACTGGACCAGGAAATTACATGCTTGCTACTCCTCCAAATGACTGTAATTATTGTTATCCTTCTCCTCCAACAGTAAGACTTCAAAAAGCAGGTGATAGTATTAATCGTAATGTTCCATTAGTTGATACTGAATCGGAATTAAGAACACTTGACAGACGTGCCTCTAAATGTCCTGCGGAATCACTTTATAAAGGTGAAATTCCTAAAATGAAGGCTATTGTTCAACCCGGAATTAATAATGGTACAGTTGTTGAATCATTTGAAAATCCTTCCGGACAAACTGAACCAGGATTAACACACTGGAAAGATTGTTTCCCACATACACACGAATCCAGACATTCAGACCCAGCTTCTAATTTAAGAGGCACTGGCTTTGATAGATGGGAATATCTTTGCCAAAATCCCCAAGAACATGTTTTAATGCCTTTTGATAATAATGTTGCCAATCGTATTGTTGTTAAAGATAATCACAGACCATTAGTTCCTACACCAGTTGATCCCAAACTTGTATTACCTCCTAAATCAGGTGATCCACTTTGTAATAAAACTGTTCCAGTATGTTCTAATCCTACTAAATAAATGCGTATTAAACACATTTTTTTAACTTATAATATCGATATGGATAAAGAATCTGTTTCTGAATTATTTGTTATTCGTAAAAAATTTAGAGATGATAAGATTTCTAAAGAAGAATTACTTAAAACACATTCTACTTTCGCAGAAAAATTTGAACAATCATTCAACATGATATGTAACCCTACATGTGATGATAACACTCTTAATAAAATTATGAATGCTCACTTATTAGTCCAAAATGGCAAAATGAGTCAACACGATGCATCAGTTGCTGTTGGTCAAACATTAGTTGATACATATGTTAAACCTAGCTTAGACAATGCAGGTATGAAATATTAAATATTTACTTCGCACTTACAAAATTATTATTTACTGTATTCTTTGGCAAAGGCAAAGCGGTAGTTAATTTCGCATTTTCGGTTCTGCTCTTATTCATAGGCGCGCCGAAATACTCAGCAGGCATACCACCAGTCTTTTTGGCATTCTTCTTACCACCCAATTTTAGGAACTTGCGATTTTTACGCACGTTCCTTTTTAAAGTCTTTTTCAAACTTTTTGTACCCGATCTCAACTTCTTAACACCCTTACCTAAACCTTTTCCTAAACCTTTTCCAACACCTTTTCCCAATGACTTTGTTGCGCGTAATGTTTTCTTTACAACTTTATCAATCATACTTACAATATCCAAATATAAAAAATAATCGTTGGTTTTAATGGAACGTGTACTCGAAATAGCATTATTATTTGCAGTTATTTCACTCTGTTTTGGATATATAGCTTTATTTGTTGCAGAAAACGATCAAAATGTATCCCAAAATACCACCACTAAATCAAAAGAACAATTTCAAGCTGAAAATGATACAGAATCTAACCGCTATGTATCTATTGATATTTTACAAGAAGACTTCATGGCTACTAATAGAAAAAATCGTATAGTTATTGAATTATATACTTCAGTGGCCCCAAAAACTGTTGAAAATTTTTATCAATTGTGTAAAAATAATTCATACGCAGGTGTTCCATTTCATCGCGTTATTAACAACTTTATGATACAGGGTGGTGATATTACTAAAAAAGATGGAACCGGTGGTAAATCTATATATGGTGGACCATTTAATGATGAAAACTTTACCCTAAAACATGACTCCGCAGGTCTTGTTTCTATGGCTAACTCAGGGCCCAATACTAACCTGTCACAATTCTTTATTACACTCGCACCAGCTCCACACCTTGATGGTAAACATGTAGTTTTTGGTAAAGTTATTGAAGGAATGCAACATATTAAGGATATCGGTTCATCACCTGTAGATTTCAATGATAAACCTGTACAAAATATTAATATTGTTTATTCAGAAGCCGGAAATAAACCACAAGAAGATAATATTAAACCCGATATACTTGCAACAGATGTTTCTATGAATATTCCTAATCCTCAAAAAAATGCTTTACCACAAATAAAAGAAAACCCATTCAACAATGGCGTCTCTTCAAACTCAGTCAACTTATCAACACAAGCCTCTTTCCCAATGAATAATAACTCAGTTAACTCGGTTCAAGAATCATTTACAAATGATATTCCTTTTCAAGAATCTTTCCCAACTGGTGTAACTTCTTTCCAAGGCTCTAATACTGACTTCCCAGAAGGAATATCTACATTTACTGATAACGTTTTCGAAATTAATCAGTTCTAAATTAATTTTACTTTATATACCAATCATACATTAATTTCCACCTATTACCATCTTCCCACATCAAAATTCTATCCTTCTCTATCCATTTTGCTATGTATGAACCATGATCCACATGTTTTTTTCCTGTAAAATCTACCAAATATTCATCTTTTCTATTTGTTTTACACATTTTGGCATACCATTTCTTATTTGTATCAGGTTCATCATCACCATAAGCACCAACTATTTTAAAACTATTCTTATTTAGTTTAGTTATCTTTCTTAAACATCCACCGTGTTTTGGATCGTAATAATAACCTACTATCATTCTTTATCTATCTTTTAAATATATATTAATAATATACAATGAAATCAAGAAAAACTGTCCTTAAGGCTAAAAAAAATCCCAACAAGACAGCTAAAAAACTTCGTAAAAACAAAACTCTTAAAAAGAGAATTATCAAAAAGAAAAGAAAAACTCTTAAAAAAGCAGGCGCATTAGAAGATTCTAAACTGAATATTATTAGTGGCAATGAAGATGATGAAGCCCGTATGCGCGAAGCTATGGAAAATTTGGAATCAGATATAGATACTTTCGAAGAAAGAGGTGATGATTATGAAGAAATAGCTAAGGTCGCTGAAAATGCTAAAAAAGAAGCAGACAAAGCGGCAGCTGATGCCGCAGCAGAAGCCGCTAAAAAAGCCGCTGAAGCAAAAGCCGCACAAAAAGCGGCAAACAAAGCAGAAGAGAAATACAATGTTGGTAAGGGCACATATGGTGTCGCAAAAAAAACAAAAGAAGAGGCAGAAGACGCACAAAAAGCTGCCGACGCTGCATCTGCCGCGGATTCTGCTGCCGCACAAAAAGCTGCTGAAGCAGCGAAAGATGCTGAAGACGCTAAAAAAGCTGTAGACTCAGCTAAAGATGCTGAAGCCGCCAAAAAAGCTGCTGAAACAGCGAAAGATGCTGAAGATGCTAAAAAAGCTGCATCTGCAGCGGATTCTGCTGCCGCCAAAAAAGCTGCTGAAACAGCGAAAGATGCTGAAGACGCTAAAAAAGCTGCATCTGCCGCGGATTCTGCTGCCGCACAAAAAGCTGTTGACTCCGCTAAAGATGCTGAAGCCGCACA
>CEQY01200263.1_pt1 | contig 10463 bp, 6 predicted proteins | sample 361391 | NCBI WGS metagenome assembly CEQY01 (sample SAMEA2621075, study PRJEB7988) | marine metagenome | isolation source: saline water (ENVO:00002010), including
CTCTTTGGTCTGGACGGTATCCAAATCGCTCTAATTCATTGAGCTGTTCATCAATTGGACTTGCTCTCAAGCTTGAAGTGTCTTGAGCAGAGCTAGTCAATGCAAGTGCTAAGCATGTGATGGCAAAAGTTAATTTATTAATGATTCGAATTCCCACGCTAACTTATCGGAATATCGAGATAAAATATTACTAAGAAAGAAGGTTTTGAAAGTCTTCCATCGTGAGTTTTCCGGAGTAGAAGTTTTCATCATCATCGGCCATAAGATCCCGAAATAATTCACGCTTTGTGTTTTGAAGCACGAGAACTTTCTCTTCAACCGAGTCTTTGATTATAGGCCTGTAGACAGTAAGTTTGTTTTCTTGACCAATTCGGTAGGCCCTATCAATGGCCTGGCTCTCAACCGCAGGATTCCACCATGGATCCATCAAAAAAATATAACTAGCAGCGGTGAGGTTTAATCCAACCCCTCCAGCCTTAAGAGAGATCAAGAAAATTTGTGCGTCACCATCCTGGAAACTTTCAACCTCAGCTTGTCTTCGCTTCATTGTTTGAGATCCATCAATTCTGGCAAACTTCCAACTATTCTCTCGCACTTTATTTTGAATAAGATCTAGATAAGTTGTAAATTGAGAGAAAACGAGAACTTTATGACCCTCTTCAACTAGTTGCTCTAAGTTTTCGATCAGAAAATCTATTTTAGTCGATCTCATACTTTCAGAGTTTTGCCATAAACAAAGCTGTCTCAACTGCAGTAGACTCTTTAAAATTTCACTATATTTGCGGCCTTGTTGAATGTTTTGCATTCTATTTTTGATTCCCACAAGGCTGCTGAGATAATGTTGACGCTCCACTTCACTGAAGCTTAGATAAATATGATTTTCAATTTTTTCGGGAAGTTCAGTTAAGACCTGTTCTTTTGTACGTCTCAGTATAAAAGGACGCACAGTTTGGCGAGCAAGAAGTCTAGATTTTTTAGAGGAGCTGGAACGGAATAAACTTAAATCCCCCCAGATTCCTGGTATGCTAAGATCCATAATATTATAGAACTCGCTGAGATCATTTTCGACAGGTGTACCAGTTAAGCAGATTCTAAAATTTGCACTGAGGTTTCTTGCTGCTATAGCTCCTTGAGAACGAATATTTTTAAGATGTTGAACTTCATCCATTATAAGAATATCAAAGTTCAGGTCCTTAAAAGTCGTATAGGATTCTTTTTTCATTATTCCATAACTGGTAATAATAATTTTCTTATCCCCATCAAGCTTTCTTCCATCTCCATAATACATCTCAACATCAAGAGAGGAAAACTTATCAATTTCATTTTTCCAGTTGAGTAAAATGGAGACAGGACAAATGATAAGAACTTTTTCCACTTGATCGATAATACTTTCAATGAACATTATCGTCTGGAGTGTTTTTCCAAGTCCCATATCATCCGCTAGACAGGCCCCAAATTTGTTTTTGAATAGAAATCTCAGCCAATGATACCCTGTTAATTGATAGTCACGAGCAATTTCTTGAAAATGAGAAGAAACGGGAAACTTCGGCATTTCTTTTAGATTCAAGAGATTTTCACAAAGCACCTCTTCTTCAGAAGTTAAAGCTCCTTCAATACCGTGTTTCTTCAATTCAAAAAGTTCAAATATTCTGGCACGCTTGAAGTTGAGTGAAAACTTCTGAACCTGGTCCTGGTTCATTTCTTTTCCCTGCTGCTCATGTTTAGTGTATTTTTTCATGAATTTAAGGAGTTCTTTTTCCTTACTATCCATAAGGACAAGCTGGTCGTTAGAAATCAACATGTCCTCTCCAAGGTCAGCTTGACGAATAATATCGTAGTCTTCATCGGAGACCACAAGCTTAAGCTCAAACCAATCCATATTGGAGCGCTCTCGTTCAAATCGGATATTTGAATTCCAAGTCTTCACTTCATTATTATTGTAAAAGATCGGTATTTGATACTTTCTTGTTTGCCGGTAGAAATCTGAGATCCCATTGAGGAGGTGATTCTTTGGAAGCTGAAAATAAAAATTCTTGTCAGCCTTTTGATAAAAAGAAAATCTTGCAGCAGTTAATCCAAAGAACTCAAATACGCATCGATAGATGTCTTTAAAAAGCTCATTATTTAAAATAAAAAGCTTTCTAAGTCCTGAATCATAAAAAATAATATCTGTTCTCTCAAGAAAGTACTCAATCCAATCTATGAGCTTTCCTCGCTCACTGGAGGAGTAGGAGAATTTTTTGTATTCAGAATTATCATATTCTATTGAATCGAGCAGAATTTTAATGAAATCATAAGAATCGTTCTTCGTTCTAAATGAATTCAGAAAACCACCATCTGAGAGCATTGTTTTGAATATTAAAGGAGGGGCAATCAATCGCTCTTCTTTGTCAAAGAGCTCTCCTTTGAAGTCTAAATAACCTTTTCTAGAAGAAGCTTTTATTGAAAAACGAATATTAGCATTTTCAATCTCTATATCAGAAAACTTTTTATCGTTAATGCTCACGTCTACCTGAGCGTGGTCAATTAAGGGGGTATAAAGCCTTAGATGCTCATGAATAGAATTCATCTCCCCTGAGACAAGAGTCTTTTTTAAAGTATCCGAGACAATATTGGGCAATTTATAGAGCTCGCCTAACTCCCAATTAAAAATATAATGATTCTCTAGAAGGGATATTTTCCGATATTCTTTTCCCTCTTCATCTTCATACCAAAAGAGTGGAAAAAAGGTTTCTGGATCGGGATTAAAGACTTCAAAACGCTCAAAGTCTTCACAGGGAAGAAAGTTAATATGAAGAGTTCCACTAAGTTCTTGAGGTAAGGGAAAATTTATAATTTTTCTACTGGTAAGAAGATATTGAAGAGAAGAGTAGGTGCTATTCATATTAGCACCCATAAGCTTACTAGCACCTTTTACAATTGTACCGTAATTCTCTACGTGTACACCATGGCCGTGGAACACGACTTGAGACTTTAGCTGATCTGTTTGATTGTCATTGAGATAGTTCTTCGACAATGAATAGTGCAGATATAAAGCTGCTACATGTGGACAATGAGTTTCTTCGTTCCATAGATGGCAATTACAATTTGAACTAAAATTTCCCGACTGGGATTGGATCTTTACTTGATGTGGCTGTGATTCACTTACGATACCGCTGACAATATAACGATCTTCTCTTTCTTTACTAAAGGAAATATTAATTCGGCCGTACTCAATAATTCTTTGAGCTTTCATAATCAAGTTCTGAGCGAAAAACGCTTTACCTGATTCGATAATATGGTGAGGTATTATAGTCGGTTTCTGCATTAATTATCCAAGCGGTTATTATAGCAGAGCAGTCCTTCAATTAGAACCGCAGGCAATAAAAAAGGCAGTCATTTGAACTGCCTTCTTCATGTTAAACTGTAATATTATTCAACTAGTTGTCGATATACGCTTTTAAGAGCTTAGAGCGACTTGGATGACGAAGTTTACGCAATGCTTTAGCTTCGATCTGTCTGATTCTCTCTCTAGTGACGAAGAAATCCTGACCAACTTCTTCAAGCGTATGGTCTGATTTTTCACCTATACCAAATCTCATTCTAAGGACTTTCTCTTCTCTTGGAGTGAGTGTTGAAAGAACGGATCTTGTTTGCTCTGAAAGTGTGATGCTGGTAACGGCATCCGCTGGAGAGATGATCTTCTTATCTTCGATAAAATCACCAAGGGAGCTATCTTCTTCTTCACCGATCGGTGTTTCAAGAGAGATAGGTTCTTTAGAGATTTTAAAAACCTTCTTAACCTTCTCAACTGACATTTCCATTCTCTCTGCAATTTCCTCAGGAGTTGGCTCTCGTCCAAGTTCTTGAACAAGTTGTCTATTTGTTCTAGCAAGCTTGTTGATAGTCTCAATCATATGCACTGGAATACGGATGGTTCTACCTTGATCCGCAATGGCTCTTGTGATCGCCTGTCTAATCCACCAAGTAGCATATGTAGAGAATTTATATCCACGTCTGTACTCAAACTTATCAACGGCTTTCATAAGACCAATATTTCCTTCTTGGATAAGATCCAAGAATTGAAGTCCACGATTGGTGTATTTTTTTGAGATAGAAACAACAAGTCTTAGGTTGGCTTCAACGAGTTGAGCTTTTGCAAGGTCAGCTTTTTCCTCTCCTTTGATGATGATATTGTAAACAGTTTCAATATCCTCAAAAACCATTCCTGAATCAATCTGAAGGCGTCTAAGCTTACGTAAGATATCTTCTTGGTTTCTGATCATCTGCTCAATTTTTGTATCTGAAGTGTAAAGGTGACGAGCAAGCTTTCTCTTGTAGGCATCGTCCTCAATAACTTTGTCATACAGGTCTCTGTACTGAGAATCTGTTTCAACTTCTAAGAATTTATAAATTCTATCTTGCTGATCATAGAGGTCTTTAAATTGTAAAAAGTACTGCTTCACTGGCTCAGTAAAGCTGTTGATAACTTTACGGTTAAAAGTAAGATCAACAAGCTCATCTTCAATATGAGATAAAACTTTTGACTCTTCTTTAGTTAGCTTTTTAAGCGTCCCATCGTCATTGACGATTTCAAGAATCAATTCCGAAACTTTATCACAAGCCTCTACGATTCTATTTTTGAATTTCATGATATCTTTCTCAGATGATTCATCATCTAGACCACGAACAAGATCTTTGACGTACTCAGATTCGTTTTCTGCTGAAAGAATTTTTTCTTTCAGTTTTACGATTTCTTCAAGAGCATGTTTTGATTTTAAGCAAGAAAGGACAATTTCTTTTTCACCTTCCTCGATCTCTTTGGCAATTTTAACCTCTCCCTCTCGAGTGAGAAGTGCAACTGAACCCATTTTCTTCAAGTAAAGTTTTACAGGATCAGAGGAGGATGATTTTAATTCTTTTTCTTCTTGAGCAGAAAGGGCCTCATCAATAAGTTCCAACTCTGTAGCTTCTGACTCTTCTTCCTCATCTTCAACTTTGTTGATGGTGATATTGAGATCATCCATCTTGGCAAGAATAAGGTCGATTTCGCCGTAGTCTACAATACTAGCTGGAATGGCATCGTTGATTTCTTCAGGGGTAAGAAAGCCTTGCTCTTTACCTCTAAGGATCATCTTCGAAAAATCTTTGCTGTTCATGAAGGCGGTAACAACTGACATTATGACTCCATTTATTTGTTATAAGCACGAAGCTTTTTTTCTAACACTTGTATTTCGCCTAAGATGGAGAGACCTTCCTCATCGGTTTGCGCAGACTTTTGCTTTTCGATAAGTTTTGCCTTCTCATTTTTGAGCGCTTGAATCTCAAGACCTGTGAGGAAATCAGTAAGCATTTTCTCCATGATCTTGTTATCCAACTTCGTTGGTTTGAAATTTACCAAAGCTTTTGAAAGTGCATTTTTTATTTCTACCGGTAGCGATTCTTCGCCTTTCTCTTTGAGAAATAAAATATAGTCACTCTCGTCGATCTCTAAGTAGATCTCTTTTACCCACGAAACTATTCTTTTTACCTCAAAATGCTGTAATTTATCAAGTATTTCAATTATTTGGCTTTTTGAAGTTGATTCAGGATGAGTCAAAATAGTTTCGAGAATTAAACGTTCAACTTTAGGAATTGCAATTGTCTCAATGATCAGATTATCCACCGGCTCAATTGATACATCTTCTTGAAATTCGGTAATATTTGGCTGAACAGATGCCACCTTCTGAGGCTTAAAGGTCTTATTGGTTTGACGCGCTTGATCTAAAAACTCTTTGTATTCTTTGATGATATCTTCAGCGCTGGAGCGTAGGCCAAGGTTTTTTGCGACCTGAATGGCTTTTTCTGTGGCGAGTAAATGAGTTTTAAGCGGTGCAAGAGCAGCAAAAACTTGTTTTAAAAGTTCGAGTTTAAGATCAGTTCTTTCCGGAATTTCATCCGGAATCAATTTTCCAATCTGATAATCCAGAAAACTAGGAGCTTCTTCAATTCTTTGAATCAGCTCAAGCCTACCAAACTCATTAAGAAATTCATCTGGATCTTTAGAGGGAGAAAAATCAATAAACTTGGGAACAATATTTAGCGCTAAAAAATCTGCGTTAATTCTGCTCATTGCAGCTATACCAGCAGGATCCGAGTCCATAGCCAGATAAATATTCTTGGTCATATTTATCAGTATTTTTGATGACGATGGGCTTAGGGCGACTCCCATGGTCGCCACTGAATGTTTGAACCCAAATTGGTGAAGCATAATCACATCCATATTTCCTTCAACAATGATGACAGCATCCTGCTCTCTAATAGCTTTTTTTGCAAAATTGAAACCAAACATGATGTTCCCCTTGTCAAAGACAAAGGATTCTCGTGAATTAAGGTATTTAGGCTTCTGATCGGGGAGGACTGCTCGAGTGGAAAAACCTCTGACTTTGCCCTGGTGGTCCCAAATGGGGAAGGTCACTCTGTCTCGAAAAAAGTCATAATGTCCATTACCAAATTTTTGAGGACGAATCATTCCAATCTCTTCTGCAAGTTTGGTGGCCATAGCCTTTTTATCTTCGGGCAAGTTTTGAAGGTACGAAGTTAGTGAGCTATTGCCTGGAGCATATCCAATTTGGAAGTCTTCCAAAGTTTCTACTTTTAAGTTTCGTTTTTGTGCAAACTCTTTGAAGGCATCAGGTTTTACTTCTTGAGCAAATTTTCGATAGAGTTTATTGGCACTTTGAACCACTCGAAGAGCAATATCGTAGCGAGGGTCTGAGTTCTCTCGTGTCTTTTCTTCGACCTGGATTCCTAGGTTTGATCCAATATCTTTGACACTTTCTTTAAAGTCTAAATTGAGTTTGTCTTGGACGAACTTAATCGCATCCCCAGTCGCACCACAGACAAAACACTTATAGATCCCCATGCCATCATTAATTTTAAGTGAAGGGTTCGTGTCACTATGAAAAGGACAAATAGCTTCAAAGTTTCCACCCCGTTTATTTATAGGGTGGTACATAGTTATGATCGACGAAATAGGTGTCGAGCGAATAATCTCTTTGGTTTCACTTATCGACTGACCCATTATTTTTTTACTCTTAAAACCATAGCTTTAATTTTAATTTCTTTGTCTAAGAAAATCTTTTCGAATTTAGTCTGAAAACTCGCAAGAAAATGATCAGGAGCATCTTTGTATAAATCAAAAGTTTTGAGAGTTGCCTCAAATCGATCTTCCCCCTCAAGTCTCTCAAGCATCCACTCAAAATAGCCATCGTGATCAGTCTTAATCATTATTTCTCCACCGGCACAGAGAATTTTCTCACAATCATCTAGAAAGCGTTTTTGAAAGAGTCTTTTTTTATGATGGCGTTTTTTAGGCCAGGGGTCGGGGAAAAAATAAAAAACCCTTCTTACCTCTCCTTCTCCAAAAAGATAGCCGAGTCTTTCGCCTCTTGCTCTTAAATAGCGGAAATTTTTATGTTCTAATTTATCCAGTCTTTTTGCTAAATGAAAGCTACGCTTGAACCTATGGTCCAGTCCGACAAAGTTCAAGTCAGGAAATTGCTGAGTATGTTCCATCATAAAGTGACCGTAGCCGCTTCCGATTTCCACTTCCAGTTGATTCTTATTTCCAAAAACCTTGTCAGACCAATCACCCGCAAAGCTTTCACCCTCGTCATCACGAAGAACAAATTTATCAAAAATAGCGAGACGGTCATGATAAGGATTATCATGCTTGTACTTGAAGTCTTGCTTGAAAAGAAAATCCTTTTCGTTGGTTTTTGGCTTCTTTGGTTTTTCTTCAATTGAAGAATTATCATCTGTCATTGCAGAGGGTTATAAGCGAATTTAGGCTACTTCGTCAAAATCTAGATCAGAATAATCTCCACCTAGAAAGTTTACTGAGTCATGGGATATGGCCCAATTTTCTAGCTCAGCTCTAATAAAGCCCACTTTAGAGAGCTCAGCGACCATATTTCGAACTAGATTTGCGTTGAGGTCACTTCCATTGTTTTTGATCAAATAACCTTTGAGAAAGATTGTCTTGGAAGTTGTTGAAAATCGTAGATTGATTAAGCAGACTTTATAGCGAAGTAAAATCCGTCGAACAGTTTTATTCACTGTGGCCCTGGATTGTGCTTGTTGTCTTGCTTTGCCTACCATTAATAATTCCTTTGTTTATATTATAGTGCAGCATTATTTAAAATTCTTAATTTATTGGTAAAATTTCATAAAAAAGAGGACCCCGTATAGGGGCCCTCCAATGAGATTTTAACCAATTAGTCGCATTGCTTGTGAAGGTGTCTGGTTGGCTTGTGCAAGAACAGAAATACCAGCTTGTTTCATGATATTATTCTGCGTGTTCTTTGCTGTGGCCGCGGCATAGTCAACATCTCTGATTCGACTATTAGCTGCAGACATATTCTCAACCGACGTCTCCAAGCTTGCAGAAGTAGTAAGAAGTCTGTTTTGTAGCGCACCGAGTGTCGCTCTTTGTCCTGATACAGTATTAATTGCAGTATCAATGGACTCCAGTACTCCTTGAGCTTCGCCTTTGGTGTTAACAGCTCCGGACCCTAGTCCTAAGTTGTCTAAACCAGAGTTGATTTGAGACGGATCATAAACAATTCTATCTTCAAACTCATCGTTGTTAGCTCCAATTTGGAACTCAAGTTTATCAGATGAACCATCTAGTAATTTAACGTCATTAAACTCAGTTGTTTGCGAAATTCTTTGAAGTTCATTTTTTAGCTGTTGAAATTCAAGGTCAGTATAAGATCTTTCTGTTTCACCAACTGTATCTGATGCAGATTGAATCGCAAGTTCTCTTAGTCTAATTAAGATATTTGCTGATTCATCCAATCCACCTTCAGCTACTTGAATCATCGAGATCCCATCATTGGCGTTTCTATTCGCTTGTTGACTTGATCTAATATTCGCTCTCAACTTTTCACTGATGGCCAAACCAGCAGAGTCATCAGATGACTTTGTGATTCTTTTACCACTTGCAAGTTGAGCAGTTGTTGATTGCTCCTGATCACTAATTTTTTTAAGTGATCTTTGTGCTGTTAATGACGGAACGTTTGTTGCAATTCTAAAACCCATAATCTAATCTCCTGTATACATGTACTACCTCCGTTTAATCCCTAGTACCCCTACTAGGCGGGCGACCGTGCCCTTGTGTTAATAATTCTTCATTTTTCTTCACCCAGAAAATCTCAACCGGGTGAAGTACTATACTTTTCGGATACGTTTTTCGGCTGTTGAGATAAATCTGATAGGAAATCGGAAAAAATTGCCGAATTTAATAAAATCGGTACGTTAAATTAAGTACTTAACTAATGTGCTCGGTTAATGTATATTTCGGCTATGAAACTGATATTACTGATCAATTTATTTTTTCTTATTACTTGCTCAAGTTTTGGCCCTCAAAAAAAAGAGCTCTTTGTCTTAAGTATTTTGCATACGAATGACCATCATGGACATTACCTTCCTGATGAGAAGGGTCAGTATGGAATGGCCGCGAGAAAAACGCTTATTGATGAATTAAGAAGAACATCCATCGCTCAAAAAGGCTTCACACTTTTACTATCCGGCGGTGATATTAATACCGGAACTATGGAAAGTGATATGTTTGATGCCGAACCAGACTTTAAAGGCATGAAGTATATTGGCTATGACGCCATGGCTGTTGGCAATCATGAGTTTGATAACGAGTTTAGTGTCTTAAAAAATCAAGAGAAGATAGCAGGCTTTCCCTTTTTAGCCGCTAATATTTTTTATAAGGGAACTAATAAACTCGCTTTTGAAAGGGAATATATCATTCGTGAATATAAAGGCTTTAAAATTGGAATTTTTGGATTAACGACCAAAGATACTCCGTTTAAAGCTAGTAACCAAAAGGCGAAAGAGCTTTTTGATTTTAAGGATATTGTTGAAACGTCAAAGGCGGTCGTAAAAAAACTTCGCCCTCAAGTTGATCTTATTATAGCTGTGACTCATGTAGGACACGAGGGGAGCTTAACATCTAATGGAGATATAGATCTTGCTAAAAAGGTTGATGGAATCGACGTAATAGTCGGTGGACACTCCCAAGAAATTATTAATGCCGAAGTTCACAATAATACTGTTATTGTTCAAGCAGAGGACTGGGGGAAGTATGTAGGAGCACTCGAATTGAAAGTTTTCGAGGATAAATCAATTCAGCTTGTGAAGGGTAGTGGTTTTGAGTACACACTTCATCCAGTTAATCATACTCACAAGGTCAGAGGAGAGTATGTCTATAAAGGTAAGTTTTTTAAGGATGATATTGTTCTTAATAGGCTATTTCTTACCTTCAAATTAAAAGCTGACCGACTGGGACTTAAAAAAATTGGCACATTAAATAAAAAATTAGATGGTGATCGAAAATTGGTAAGGTCAACCCAAATGCCTATAGGACAATTCTTTGGCAGGGCAATATTGTTAAAAGAAAAAGATGTTGATGGGATTGTCCTAAATAGTGG
>CEQY01396303.1_pt1 | contig 10461 bp, 5 predicted proteins | sample 361391 | NCBI WGS metagenome assembly CEQY01 (sample SAMEA2621075, study PRJEB7988) | marine metagenome | isolation source: saline water (ENVO:00002010), including
CGCTGAATAATAAGGATACGTCAGAATCGACTAAAAACTATACACCCCCTATAAATTACTCACTCGGGGCAGAAATTAACCTCATAAATTGAGAGAATATGCATAACGTACAAAGGTTATGCATGGACTTTAAACTCAAGAATTTACTCATTCTCCTGATATTTATTGTGGCAGCAAGTGCTATTGCTGAGCCCACAGATATAGGTTTTAATCGCACAATTGATGAAGACATTCAAGGTGATCCCACCACTGTCACTCGTTATAATGCTTGTGTTGAAGAGAAGTTTAAAGCCTTCAACCCTATTATGGGAACCATTCCGCTGGCACCGGGAAGCTTACCTGCATCAGATCTTATCTGTGATAGTGATGAATGTGGTCCTGAAATCCGTAGAGGCGATAAACTCACGCCAGCTCAGGCTAAGAAATATTTTGATAAAAGATTTAACGAAACTCGTTGTCAGTGGTCACTGGCCGATCTTGATCCTGCAGAGGACCCAGAAATTTGGGAGAATAAAATCTCTGGAGATCTGGATGACGATTCTGATGCTTTTGATATTGAAGATATGGATAAAACCTATTTTGTCTCTCAAGCTTGGGGAAGGCTAGGTTCTTATCGAGTGACTGTGGCCAAGTATAATTTCTTTGGACAAAAAATTCCATACACACTTCTTTTAAGTAAAACTATTCACAATTATATGCTCAGAAAAAGCTTACTTGAGAAGCTGGGATACAAAATTCCACCCGTAAAATGGCTCAAGAGAGTTAAGGTTAAATTTGATAGTAAAAACCAAATGAACACTTTTATCAGTGAGCTCAGTCAAAATAATGCGGGCTCGTTTGATCGATGGGTACTCAGTAAAACGAATAATAATGAGGTTGTCTTGCAAGATGTCCTTATTATGGAAGACCAGGAGTTCTCACTCAACCTTTCAAAAGGTTTTGTGTCTCAAGATATAGCTCAGGGAAAAAGAATCTATGACTCCCTCTTAGTCCCATTCTCTTTGGTTGAAGTTCCCGAAAGCATCAATATGTTTGATTGGACTTATGCCAGAGAGTATTCAAGTAATCTCGTTGTGAACTATCCGCTTTCGAGAGATTTTGATACCTCTTATCATGATGCTCTTTGGATGGCCCGTAGGATCATGAAGCTATCGGAAAAAGATTGGTGGGAAATTGTTGAATCCACTCAGCTACCATCATCAGTAAAGTTATTGCTCTTTCATAAACTGAAATCCAGGCGTAATCATTTAGGACAGCTTTTTGGAATAGATAATATTGAGCTGGCGGTTGATACTAAAATCTCCAATCAAAAAGATTTGGTTGAGGGGGAGATTGTCCAAGAATTTTATGATGGTTATGCCCGTCGTTTTAAAATGCCGGATCCCGAGTCACCTATTGATTCTGATAAAATGCGCTCATTTTTTAAATCAAAAGCTCTGAGTTTTGGACTCGATGCCATTGAAAAATATATCAACTCTCGTGGTTTTATGGGAACCGATATTGGTGAAAATATTGATCGTGAGATCCAAGAAATTTTGGCCAAAAATGTCTCTGATACATTAACCACAGGACAAACCACAAAAACTCCTATTAAAACTTATATTTTTCCTACCGTGCAAGGAAGTCTTGTTTTTAATAGAGATATTATTGCTGGTCCATATTTGGGTACTGATAATAGGCTGCAGCTGGTTGACTCTGTAGGTGGAGTGATGAGTGCGGGTGTGTTTGGTGGAATTACCGGAATCTATGCAAAGACCGGAGAAAAAGTGACTGTTGCAGATGAAATCATTCGTCAAAAAGTACCGGTTAGTCTGACGGCTCATGCCAAAATGAACGTTTCCCGTATTTATTCCCATGTCAAACCGATTATGAGTATTGAACAAGGACTCAAATATGATTTTAAAAATATTATTGTCCCAAGAATTTTAAATAATAACGCGAATGTGATCAATGATTTGGTCTCCGATGATTTTCTAAATGCTTTTGACGCCAACCAAGAAGAAGGTGTCTCTCGCATGCTCTCCCTTCTCAATGAAAATATGGAAGTGGGTGAGTCTCTTATCATTACGGATTCTATTGGCGCTGAAGTGGCGGCTAATGCGGGCGTTAATCTATATGAATTAGTTGATGTAAAAGTTTCGGCTAGACCGAGTCGTCTGGTGCTGAGTCGACTTCATATTCTTAGAAAGTCGGAAGATGAATTTCACATCTATAAAAGTTTAGGAAACGTAAAATCCATAGAGCTTTCGGCTTCTGTTGAGAAATACATTCCTATCACCAAAATAACTTTTAAGCTCACTAAAGGGCGAGCCCGTACTAAGTACTACCGCTTTAAGATTGGTGAGAGAAATATTCATGGTGAAGAGAATTATAATAGACTGGAAAAGCTAAAAGCACTTGCTTCGGTGATGAGTAACGGGACTCTGGCGGCTATGAACACTGTTGTGCCTCCATTTATCTTGCAACACAACTTTACTGAGGACTCTACAAAATTTGGGATCTTTGTGTGGCGATGGAATTGGTTGGATCAAAATGATGAGATCACTATCGTCAATCCGCAAGGTCAGCAAATTAATCTCTTTAGAAGAATGGAGGGAAGCTCCTCTGGGCGAGATTATGAAAACTACGCTCGAGATATCATTAATGGACTGGCAGGAGAGCTGCTTGATGTGAAATTTGGCTTCAAGAGTTTTAATGCAGGTAATCCAGGTTTTACTTATCAAGGTAAGGCTAAGAATTTAGTCGCGACATATGAAGGGATTAAAACGCAAGATGGCCGTATGGTGAAGCCTTTTCTTAAGCTTTCTCGCATCTATAATGGCTGGAAAATGAGCAAAGAATCTGTGCTGGATAAGATCGCTAAGATTGAGCGTAGATATGATTATGAGTTCTTTAAACCTGAAGACTTGGCGAATACCGACTCTCTATTTCTTTATAATATCAATGTAAACTTTTTTGTCCAAGACCGTGGAATTGATTGGCTGATGAGCCAAGAAGATAATGTCATAGAAAGTATCTGGATCAATTTCTCCCAGGATCGTCGCTATAATAATAAAGATTTAGATAATTTTTTACGTGCTATTCGCTGGTATAAAATTCAAGAGCGTCGTCAGAACTTTGATGAAATCGCAGAAATGGGAGTTAAGCTGCTGAGACTCGCTGAGAGTAATCTCAATCTGCGAGGCATTATGAGCATGTTTGGTGGCGCTCGAAATGTCATGGCCATAGGTAAAATTGATGGCTATAGAGTGGGAGATGAAGATGGAGACCAGTCCATCATCTCTAGTTCAAAAGGTCGTGTGGGTGACAGTCAACTTGAAGGGCCAGTAGGTGAGATAAGAAAAGTGCTTGGCATGACCAGTGGAGAATTTTATATCTATTGGTTACTCGGGAGGGTTATCTAATGAAAAAGATTTTACTTCCCTTACTTCTATCGACCTTAGCATTTGCCGACAGCTATATTGTCGAATTTAAAAAAGAACTCACTCAAAAAGAAATGAGCTCTCTTGATCATATTGTTTCGAAAAATAAGATTAAGAAATTTACTCAGTATGAGAGCTCTTATTTTAATCGGCTCTATCAAATAGAGCTAAGTTCATCTGAACGAACTCTGCTTCAAAAAAATGAGCTTGTGAAACTGATAGAGAAAGACTTTGAAGCTCAGTATTTTGAAATCCGAGTCAATCCGAATTCAGAAATGATCGTAGATGACCTTCTTTTTCCACAGCAGTGGGGGCTTTATAACCAAGGACAAGTCGTAGAAACTCGAACTCTTGGAGGGAAAAAGCGAGTTGTTGAAGCAAGTCCTGGGGTGGATATTAATTGGAAAGACGCTATTGATGATATTGAAAAGAATTTAAAAAAATACCCGGTGGTCGCCGTGGTTGATATGGGGATAGATTTTGAACATAAAGATCTCAAAGATCAAATCTATAGAAACACCCTTGAATGTGATGACGATCTAGCGCCCTTTACCACTGAAGAGGATCGGGATGGAAATAAGTTTCCTAGTGACTGTCACGGGTGGAATTTTGCGGCCACAGCTCCAGAAGAGATGCGCTATCCTTTTGATGATAAGGGACACGGAACCCACGTTTCAGGAATTATTGCTGCCAAAAGAAATAATGAACTCGGTATTGGTGGGGTCAGTGACAAAATTAAAATTCTTCCCGTAAGAGTTACGGGAAGCATTGATGAGACTTCTGATAAGTATAGAATCATGCTGCGCTCACCCTCTCAAAGAATTGCGAACGGAATTCTCTATGCCATTAAAATGAATGTAGATGTTATAAATTTATCCCTTGGCTGGCCAAAATCAATGGATACGAATTTTATGAGAAATGTCATTGCCGAAGCCACCAGTAAAGATATCATCGTTGTAGCGGCTGCTGGTAATGATAATTCTAATCAAGGAGTCTATCCTTGTAATTATCATGATGTTATCTGTGTGGGATCTGTTGATATCGATGGGAATATGTCGACGTTCTCTAATTACGGTGGACAGGTTGATATCCTCGCTCCCGGTGATCAAATCGTCTCAACTATCCCTGAGAAGTTCATCCCCTTAAAGCTCAATATTCAAGGCTATGATATTTTGACAGGAACGTCCCAAGCAGCTCCTTTTGTTTCAGCAACAGCAGCTCTTCTCAAAGGAAGCTATCCTGAGATCACAAGCGATGATTTAAAAAATAGATTATATAATAGTGCAAGAGAAAAATTACAACCGGAAAAGTCATTACATGGATTACTCAATCTTAAAGACTCTTTTCAACCTGTTCCTTCTCAAAGTGTAAAACCCATTTTTAAAGAGCTTATTGAAGGCATTGTTGATCCACGAAATGGACGTGTTCGCTTTCCTGTTTTTATCAAAAACTATGGAGATTCGAATGCTAAAGCTGAGATAAAAATTGAAAGTCTAGTATCTCATATAGATGTCGTTGCCGTAGAAAATGAACACAAGACTTTTGAAGCGGGGAAACCGAGTCCTGTTTTTATAAATGCTCAAGTCAAAGATTTTAGAAAAGACAGACAGTTTAAATTTAAAGTCACTGTGAGTGATGCTCAGGGCGTGAAAGAGTATTTTCATGAAATCTCCCTTGGTCTCGATATTAGAAAACTGCCTTTCAGAGAATATGGCTTTAAATTTACCAAGGAAATTAAGCCAATCATCTATCAAGATAAAAACACTAAGGACTACCGTGATAACCTCAACACAATTGATGAGCCCATCTTAAATGGAGAACTTCCTAGTTATTTTTTGCTGCAAAATAAAGATCAGCAAACAAGAATCAGTATTTTTAATTTTGATGGCAGAGGGTTTGCTGAAGCAGCGAATGTTCTAGAAATTGATAATGTGGTGAAGTTTCTTGGCATTCAAAAACATGATTATAATTATGATGGTAAAAAAGATATTTTTGTCATGACCATTCATTGCGAGGGGGAATCTTGCGGGACGAGAAACCTAAAAGAAGAGGATTTGTATTTAAAATTCACATATAGAAATACTGATCTTGAACCTTTGTTTAAAGGTCAATCAGAGTTTATCCTTAGAAAAACAGAAGGGGTGAGTTATGATCTCAGCTCAACCCGATTTTATAAACATCAACTCAACACAGGTGAGACCATTGCTCTTCCTTTTTTCATTGCTCAAGGGCTTGTTCCTAAAGTCAATGTTGAAAAAGGACATGACATTACACCTGAAGAGAAAATTGATGTCTTCTCTGATAGCCATTCTATTGGGGACTTTTTATTAAATCAATTTCGTCCAGATGAGAAGAAGAGTCTGAGGCGTATTTATCGTTATGAGATTGCAAATAACGAATTAAGACTGCGCTCTTTTGTAGATGATGATTTTTTTAACTTGGTAAAGCTTAAGATGGAGCGTGTTCTTAATAAAAGAATTGATATAGAAGATGCGAACGTTAATATCGTTCATCTGATGCAACAGTCCCAAAGTGATTTTGAAGCGGATAGGGTCCGAGGAATAATTTCGTTTGGTCTGGGTGTTTATCAATATAATGTGAAAATTGAAATTCACGATAAGAAATTCTCACTTAAGGCCATGGACTCTGTCAGCCAGCCTCTTTTAGGTAATTCTCAATATAAATCTTTTGATCTCAGTGGTGATCAACTCAGCTTTGGAGATGCCTTTGTTTATTTTACAACCTCGCATCTTCTCACAGTGACGGGAGTGGATCAGAATGAGAAAGAGACGGCTATTCCTTACCGTTTAGAAAAGGCAAACGATCTTATCATGGGCTTTGTAGGCTACTTTACTCATCCTAATCATAATGAGCTTATTTTTGAACAAGTTGACTCTTTAGCGCTAGTTAAACAAGTCACAAATGAGCGTCATGAAGTGTATGAGTCTAAAACAAATAAGTTTAGCTTTCTTCCTGGTGCCATGATGACCGAGACTTTTTTCCCCATAGTTATGGATAATCAAGTAGATAACAAGCTTGATTCGGGAATTTATATCGATAATACCGCTATCTCCTCGAATCAAATTTATATTAAAACAATGAATGATAGAAAATTTATTTCGCCTATAAAAAATTCGCTCATTTTGACACCGAATTGTAAAAGTAAAAACCCGGTGATGATGGAACAAGGTTTTTTTGGATACACTCTTTTATGTTTAGAGAGCAACGGTTATCGCTTAAAGTATCTTCCATTCCAAAAATAAAAAATCAAAATGGGTAGGGCCAATCTGTCACTATGTAAATTAGTTACAGTGTTAGTTGAAATTTATAAAGATGTAATGTAGATACCAAACTGATTGCGTTATGCACACAAAGACATTGGGGACTATTATGAAACAACATTTTAAGTATCTAGCCGTCTTATCTGCAGTTGCCTTCCTAAACACGGGATGCAATGACAGATATCAAGAGGGTTTTAACATTGGAAGTAATGAAGGTTACAACCAAACCTATCAAGACGCCTATAACCGAGGGGAAGCAGACGGTACGGATCAGGCCATGGCCGACGGTGGAGCCACAGGGTATGCCGATGGTTATGACAATGGTTATGCCAGAGGTGAAGGTGAGACTTACGACCTTTATGCAAGCTCTGAATATCGCAATGGTTATAACGCTGGTGAAACAGAAGGTTATAACAATGGTTACGCCGCTGGTGATGTGGCAGGTAATGCTGATGGAAATGCCGATGGTCAAGTGGATGGTTATAACGATGGCTATGATACTCAATATAGTGTTGGTTATAACACTGGTTATGATAATGGTTATGATCGTAACTACACACCAAATTATAACGATGGTTATGATGATGGTGAAGCCGATGGTTATAACAACGGTTATGCCGATGGTGATGTTGATGGTTATGATGATGGTTATGTTGAAGGTGAAGCTGACGGATATGATTCAGGCTATGCCAGCGGATACAACTCTTACTGGGGTTATGGCCGTGGAGAAAGTGATGGTCGCGCTGATGGTGCCGAAGATGGATATAATGATGGTTATGATGACACTTATGCTGATGGTGAGACCGATGGCTACGATGACGGATACAATGATGCTTACTCTGTAGCTTATAATGATTCTTATGATTGGGAATATAACTACGGTACAGGTTACGATAGTGGATATGATGAAGGGTACGATGATGGTTATGCTGCAGGTTTAGGAGCAAATGCTAAATCAACTAACCCCTTTGTAAAACTTGCTAATAAAATAAACTCAGATTTAATTAATTACTCAACACTTCCCAAGTTTAATACAAAAGATGTTTTAGAAGGTGGAAGTGTTATCTTAAGCCGTGCGGATAATGGTTCCATTGATATGGAGAAATTAGCGGCGCTTAAAGAGCAACATTATTTAGGAGCGATGAAGAATCAGCTTCAGATGAGATTTGGTCTTTCTGCAGGATCTGCTGGTAAAATCGCAAGAGTGGCTCATCAGTATAATAGACTTGCTGGTTCTAGAGAATTAACGACTGAAGATGTATCTAGCTTTACGAAAGCACTCGTTAACTACGATATGAACCAAGTGACTGAAGCCCTTAAAGCTGGAGCCAAAGGTGATATCGCCCCTCTTAATGATATGGTGAATTCATTTGGATCTGCTCTAGGTGAAAAGCCAGAAACAGTTAACCGTGTTATAACAGAAATATTCTTTTAAGGAGCTGACTATGAAAACAAGAGGAAGAAATTTAGTTTTGATGACAGCTTTCTTAGCGATCGCTGTTGGATGTGAAGACAGATATCAGGAGGGGTATAATGCCGGACTTACAAGTGGGCGCAGCTCAGGGGAGACGGAAGGTTATAGTAACGGTTACGATGCTGGTTATAATGCTACTATTGGTGGAGCTTATGATGCAGCTTACGCTGAAGGGGATGCTGACGGACACGCAGATGCCCTAGCAGATGGCCAAGCCTATTACTCAGCAAACAATACCTATCAAGATGGTTATGATGATTCTTATGATGGTGCCTATGATGGTGGTTTTTCCGACGGTTATGATGTTGGTTATGGAAACGGTTATAATGTAGGTTACGATAGCACTTATGGTGCAGGTGAAGTTGATGGTTACGCTGATGGCGTCGTCGATGGTGATGCGGATGGATCAGTTGACGGTGCAAATGATGGCTACGCTGATGGTTATGCTGATGGTGAATCAGTTAATTATACTGCTGGCTATAATGCTGGATATAATAATGGAAACAATCGTGGTTATAACAATGGTTACGCCGATGGTGAAACTATAGGTCGAGCTGATGGTGAAGACGATGGTTATGATGATGGATATGACGATGGTTATAATAGCGAGTACACTTACGCCTACACCGATGGTCAAACGGACGGATATAATGATGGATATGATTCCGGCTACTCTGATGGTGAGTGGGATGGTGATTGGGATGGCGATAGCGATGGTGCTAGCGACGGTTATGACGATGCCTTTGATGATGGTTATGCTGACGGGTATGACGATGGATACGATGATGGTTACTGGGGATTATCTGGTAAATCAAAAAGTCCTGCTGTTAGACTTGCTGCCGCTTTTAATCAAGACTTAGTTCAGTACTCAAAACTTAAAAAGTTTGATTCTAAATCAGTGATCTCTGGTGGACTTGTTCTCAGCCATGCTGATAACGGAACCGTTGATATGGGGAAACTGAGAGCCCTTAAAGAACAACATTATCTTGGAGAGATGGCACAAAATATTCAAACTCGATTTGGTTTAAGTGCGGATCAATCTAAAAAAATGGCCAGAGCGGCTCATCAGTTTAATAAACTTTCTGGATCAAGAGAGTTAACTGAAAAAGATGCCAATATGTTTGCCAAAGAAGTCGTTGGATTTAGCATTGCAGAGATGCAGAAAGCTGGTAAGTCATTTATGTCGGGAGATGTTGCTCCACTTAAAACGATGGTTGATGATATTGCGGTCAAAGCGAATACTACACCTGAAAAGATTCAAAATATGATGACAGAGATCTTCTTTTAATCATAGTTTGATAAAGTTTAGTATATGGCCCGGGTTCAAGCCCGGGCTTTTTTATTTAATCTTTTTTGTTTTTTCTATTCGCTTTTCTCTGTTGTCTTTTTTCTTTCATCGCACTTCTCATTTCTTTGTTGCGCTTCATATTCTCTTTACGACAAGTTTTAAGAGCGTCTTTATCTTTAGCAGCTTCAACACATGCTTTGAACTTAGTTAAATTTTGTTGTCTATTCACGATATGATCGAGTGCTTTGGCTTTCATTTTGTCGAAGTTTTTACCCTTCATTCCTTCATGATCATCAGCAAAGCTTAAACAACTTAACACTAAAAGTGCAGCAAATAAAAATTTCATCTTTTCTCCTTTGAAATTTTACTGGTAATGGATGGGATCTTGAAGTCCTGCTTCTTTAAATCCACGGAGGCGAAGTGCACATGAATCACAAGTACCACAAGCCCTCTCTCCATTTTTATAGCAAGACCAAGTTAATTCTAGTGGGGCATTTAATGCCTTTGCCTTGAGAACAATTTCCGACTTTTTCATTTTTATGATGGGAGTGTGAACTTGAATTTTTCCTTCTTTGGTTCCTAGGGAGATCAGCTTATTATAAGCGTCGTAGTATTCTTTTCTACAATCCGGATAGCCAGGAGAATCTTCTTCATTTGCTCCTATATAAATACTCTGGGCACCAATCGTCTCGGCCCAAGAAACGGCTAAAGCAATAATATGAGTGTTTCTAAAGGGAACATAGCTTGAAGGAATATTATTATTATCTCCCTGATAATCACTTACAGAAATGTTTTGATCGGTTAAAGAAGAACCACCAATTTGGGAGAGAAAACTCATATCCACAATTTTTTGCAATTCTTTTGGAACCAGATAGTGCTGAGCTATGGCCTGAAAACATTCTCGCTCTTTGGCCGCCGTCTTCTGGTGGTAGTTCAAATGCAGGAAAGCCAAGTTCTGATGTTTTTCATGGGCAATGGCAGCGACAGTCACTGAGT
>CEQY01074714.1_pt1 | contig 10454 bp, 12 predicted proteins | sample 361391 | NCBI WGS metagenome assembly CEQY01 (sample SAMEA2621075, study PRJEB7988) | marine metagenome | isolation source: saline water (ENVO:00002010), including
GAAACAGAAGAAGATTACACTTTTTGGAAAGAATACAAAAAGATGTACAACGCAATCAAAGATAATGATTGGAAAATAGATATTGATGATTCTAAGTTTGGATTAGAAAAACAAGTTCCTTTTGAAAACGAACATTGGGATTATCAGTATTGGAATAGATTAACAAAAGGAATATTAAAAATTTAAATTATGGCAAAAAAAGCAAGTACAACAAAAACTAAAATAGAAGAAGCTAGTGTTTCAACTGTAGCTGGGGGAGTTGACCCTATCTTAGAAGAAAGAAAAGTAAAAGCTTTAGAAAAAATAGCTAACTCTGTAGACGCACTTACTTTATGGTTTGAAGAAATCGATAAAGAAGAGTGGGGGCCAAGAATGGAATGGTATCTATCTTTATGGAAAGATAAGTACATAGGTAAGGATGAATAAATTAGGTATCATAGTACCATATAGAAATCGACACGAACATCTTGAACAATTTAAAGAACACATTACTTCGTATTTGGATTCAAACTCATATGATGATTATGTTGTTATCGTTGTAGAGCAAGATGATGCAAATCTATTTAATCGTGGAATGTTGTTGAATATTGGATTCAAAGAAGCAAAGAAACAACAGTGCGATTATGTAGTATTTCACGATGTAGATATGTTACCATTATATGTAAACTATTCGTACTATGATAAACCTCTTCATTTAGCTACTAATTTTGTATTAGAAGAGGGAGAAAAGGATAGAACAATATTTGATGAGTATTTTGGAGGAGTTACATTATTCCCCTCAGATGTATTTGAAAAAATAGATGGTTACTCTAACAAATATTGGGGATGGGGTTATGAAGATGATGATTTAAGATTTAGATGTGAAGAAAGCAATATCCCATTAAAAACAAAAAGAATGAAAAATTACAAATCAATTGGTAAATCATTAAAATTTAATGGTAATGATGCTTTTGTTAAAGTAAAAAACAAAATAGATTTCAGAAATAGTTTTTCTATATTCATTTCTTTCTATCCTGAGAAGTTACAACTAAATCACGAAAAAACATCTGATGAGTTTACTGCTTTTAGTATACCTGGTTATGATTTTGCATTAGGTTACACATCATTCTCAAGATATAATTTCTGTTTTTTTGATTATCTTAGAGAACCATTTTATGTAAACTCAAATATTAAAAAGAATTACAAAACCGATATGATAATTACCTTTGATGCAATTAATAAAATAGCAAAGGTTTATCAAGATGGTGAACTTATTGGAGAAACAAAAGAATTTAGAAAATTATTTCCATATAACAAAGAAGAATTTTATTATATTGGAGTTGGAGACCCAAATAGAGAAGAAATACCAAACTTTTTTAAAGGTTATGTAAATTCATTCGCACATTGGAACACACTTTTATCAGAGCATGAAATAAAACGAATATCATCATTAGATAATAAGTTACTAACTGATAAAACTTACAAATCATCAAAATCTCTAAAAACATATTATGATGCTAATCATATAAAATATTATAAATTAGTAGATTTATCAAAAAATGGAAATGATGGTGAGATTGTAAATTGTGAAATTGTAGATTTAGATATACCAAAATATACTAATGTAAAAATACCTCATAGACGGAATGGTTTATTTAAATCACTAAAGCATGATGAGAATGGATTTGATGGACAACAATGGAAAGATAAATCTACAAGATTCAACCAATTAAGATTTGTAAATGAGGTATCTAATCATCCATCACTTTGTAAAAAAGATGGATTATCTACATTAGAATATCAAACTTATGGTAAAACAGAAGAAAATAACATCATACATATGAATGTTGGAATTTAAATTAAAACTATGAAAGAAAAAAAAGAAATAGTAGGATTTACTGCTGGTAATTTTGATTTGATTCATCCGGGTTATGTTTATACATTCGAAGCAGCAAAAGAACATTGTGATAAATTTATAGTGTTTTTGCATAGAGACCCATCCGAACATAGAAAATCAAAATATAAACCTGTAATCCCTATACACGAAAGATACAGAACATTAATGGCTATCAAATATATAGATGAAGTTTATGTGTATCAAACAGAAGAGGAGCTTAGAGGATTGATAGAGTTCTTCAAACCAGATATAAGAATCTTAGGTGAGGATTACATAGGTAAACCCTTTACAGGTGATGATTTACCACCAAAGGTTGTTTATACAACGAGAGCACATGGTTGGTCAACAACTAAGATGAAGGATATGATTGCTATGCAAACAATCAAACAAAATCCTGAAATAAAAGAAGCAGCAAAGTTTTTTGAAAGAAAAATGGAAATGGATTAATGAAATTAGGAGTTTGTGTACCATATCGTAATAGAGAAGCTCATTTAAAACAATTTGTACCACAAGTTGGAGCTTACTTAGAATCTAAAGGTATAGATTATTGTATGTATTTTGCTCATCAAGTAGATGATAAACTTTTTAATAGAGGAGCAACAAAAAATGTAGCTGCAAAACATGCATTTGAGGATGGTTGTGATTATATAGTTTGGCATGATATAGATATGATACCAGAAGAAGGATGTGATTATTCTTTTCCTGAAAAAACTCCAATTCATATAGCTACTAATATTTCACAAATGCAATATAAACTAAAATATCAAGAATATTTTGGAGGAGCAGTTTTATTTTCTAAAGAACAAGTAGAAAGAACTAATGGTTATTCAAATGATTATTGGGATTGGGGAATGGAAGATGATGATTTATTTTGGAGATGTTATTTAGAAGGTTATGCAGATGTAAAAGAAATTGAAGTAGGTACTGAAAACTTTTTTAGATTTGATGGTGATACTTCTAAAGTAAAAATACCAGTTGATAGAGGAATCGCACATCTCACATCTAAATCACATACAGTTTCAGTATTAGTAAAAGCAAATCAACAAGAAGAAAAAGTTCCTATATGGTTAGTTGGTGATTATGATAGAAGATTTTGTGAATATCCGATAATCAGAAGAGCAGGTTATGATTGGGGATTATCTTATAACAACAGTAGAGCATTTACTGGTATATTGTGGAATCATAAAAAAGAAGCATTATATCAATGGATGAAACGATATGAAAACTATTGGAGCTGGATAACATTATCAGTTGATACTGAAAATAATCAAATCCATTTTTACTTAAATGGTAATGAATCAGATGCAAGACATGGGCATGGTACACATTCACCACAATCATTCGAAGGTAAATTAAAAAGATATGGTTCTATGCCATTTACATTAGGACATACAACCTCAGTTGGTGAAAGAGATGCTAGTAAGTTTTTCAAAGGTGATATTGCTAAGGTAATGTTATGGGATAGAAAATTAGAAGTATCAGAAATACAAAAATTAACAAAAGAAATACCAACTGAAGGTCTTAAATTACATTATGAATTTAATAATGGTAAGGCAGAAGATTTAAGTGATAATGAATATGATGGTGAAGTAGAAAATATTACAACTGGTAAAGAAGTAATAAAATTATTACAACCACCAATACCACATCGTAGAACAGGTAGAATGTTTTGTTTACCTCATAAAGATGAAGGTTTAATTACCGATGATAAAGGACAGGATAGATGGGCTAAGGGAGAAACAACGGCGAGGAATGAAAGAAGATATGTTTTAGAGATGCAGCAAGGTAATTGGGATTACAAATCAGATGGTATCAAACAACTACAATATGAGTTAGTTGGTATTGAATCCATATCCCCTAATGCAAAAATGATAAATGTTAAATTTTAATATATATTAATATATGAGTGAAAAGAAATTAACAGAGGGTTTAGATTTACATCACGAAAATAAGTGGTTTAGAGAAACAAAGAATAAACTTGATAAAGTAGGTTGTGGATTTTGTTTAGCAAAATGGACTCAAGTTACATTACAACTACAAACAGGTCACACACATTCTTGCCACCACCCTAAGACACATAAAATACCTGTTACGGAGATAGCAAGAAATCCATCTGCTCTACATAACACACTTTTCAAAAAAAGAAGAAGAAAAGAAATGTTAGAGGGTAAAAGACCCGCTGAATGTGATTATTGTTGGAATGTAGAAGATAATTCAAATCAATTTTCAGATAGAATTTTTAAATCAAATGAAAGTTGGTCTGCACCTCACTATGAAGAAATAAAAAACTTAGATTGGAGAAGTGATTTCAATCCACGATATGTTGAAGTAGCATTCTCACATACTTGTAATTTTAAATGTTCTTATTGTGGACCTGCATACTCAACAACTTGGCAACAAGAAGTTGAAAAGTTTGGAGGATACCCAACTTCAGATAATTTTAATTCTATAGAAAGACATATTGAAGAAGATAAGTGGCCTAAGAAACAAACAGAACATAATCCATATGTAGAAGCATTTTGGAAGTGGTGGCCTGATTTATATAGAGATTTACACACATTTAGAATCACTGGTGGTGAACCATTACTATCTAAAGATACTTGGAAAGTTTTAGATTACATAATAGAAGAAAAAAATCCAAATAGAAATTTACAATTAGCAATAAATTCAAATTTAGGTATAAACGATGTTTTAGTTGATAGATTTATAGAAAAAATTAATAGAATTTGTGATGGAAATAAAGTGAAAGAATTTATTATCTTTACTTCTGTTGATAGTTGGGGTGAACAAGCTGAATATATTAGAACAGGTTTAGAGTTTAATAGATTTTGGGATAATATAAATAAAATTCTTACAAAATGTCCAAGAGTTAATGTAACTATTATGGGTACATATGGATGTTTATCAGTACCGAGATATAAACAACTTATAGAAGGGGTTTATGGTCTTAAAAAAGAATATGGTTCAAATGATAGATATTGGGCATCAGCGGTTTTCTTAGATTCATCATACCTAAGATACCCTTGGCATCAAAGTGTACAGATATTGGATGAAAAGTGGCATGATGAAGTTTTAGAACAAGCTAAATTGTTGTATTTTATGGGTGTTCCGATATTCGACCACAATTATATTGGGTATTCAGATATTGAGATACAAAAAGTAAAAAGAATACACGATTGGATGACCGCTCCAAAAGATGAAAAACATATAAAAACATCTATGCAAAACTTTTATAGGTATTTCAATGCACATGATAGAAGAAGAGATACAAACTTTGTACAAACTTTTCCTGAGTTAGAATATTTTTATGAAAAATGTAAGAAACTATGCTTGTAAGATATAGAGAGCCTTGGCACATAACACAAAATAGAGTTTACGGATTCACAGATGTAAAAACTGCTGATACAATGCAGTATGATTATACATTTTACATCGATTACGAATTAAAGAAAGACCCTACAACAGATAAAAACGAATATAGTAAATCAATATTTGTTAGACCAGGAATGCATTATGGATTAATAATGAAACCTGATTTATTTACAATTTGTTGGGAATTTTGGACAGAGGTTGCTGGTGAAAACAAATATTATGATATAAGTTTTGAATCAGATGAAGAAACTTTTTACGATAATTATTTTGTGATTGTAAGACACAATCTTAAACTTAAAGAATTTACATTTGTAGTTACTAATAAATCAACTGCTACAAAAAAAACCTTAACTCAAAAGTATGAAGGTACTTTATGTGATTATACACACGCTCCTTTTAATTTTGGTATAGCAAATTTTGATACACACATACCAAGAGAGCATATGGGGTATTGTGAATATGAATTAAATGAAGTAGGATTATTTACACAACAATATTCAGATACAGCTATATTAGATATGATAAATAAAAATAAAGGATGTGGTAGAGAAGCTAATAAAATGTTAGATAACCCCATTTTTGTACTCAATATGGATGAGATAACATTATATAAAGTTTGGGATTTAAGCGGTAATTGTTTTTACTTAGATTATAATTTAGATTTAACAAAAAAACTTAAAAAATTAATATGAATTTATTATTTGATAGTGTTTGTCCACATGGATATGTTGTAAATGGATATAATCCAAACAAACTGATAAACGAATTTAAAAAACATCAAAACAAAGTACACATTGACTTGGGAACGATGGATTATATATACCAACCCAATGAAAATGATAATTGTTTTATGTTGTATGAGGATTGGAGACAAATAGATGGTACTAAAACTTACCTATACATTATAGATTTAGATAACCCATCTGTAAAGATTAACCATATTAGTGATGGAATAATCCGTTTCCAAGATAATCATATGATAAAATTTAGAATTATAAATAATTCAAAAAGGAAATTAACAGAAAAAGAAAAAGAAACACTTCTTAGAATACATACAAATCTTGAAGAATATGCAATATGATAAAATATTAATAACTGGAGGAGCTGGATACTTAGGTTCAGTTATAACTGATAGACTTTTTAGTAGAGGTATGGTTGAAAAGTTAGTTATTTATGATAACCTAATGTATAATCAAACATCATCAATGAACTTTTCACATCAAAAAAACTTTGAATTTGTATATGGTGATGTTAGAGATAAAAAATTACTAAAGAAATATGTTGAAGAAGCAGATATTATCATTCCATTAGCGGCAATCGTAGGATTTCCAGCTTGTGAAAGGGATAAAGAGCTCGCAACTGCGGTGAACTATGAACATGTGAGATACATTTGTGAACTAATTAAGGATACGGATAAAAAAATTATCTATCCTAACACAAATAGTGGTTATGGAATAGGAGAGAGCGGTATTTGTACCGAAGATAGCCCACTAAACCCGATATCTCATTATGGGATTACCAAAGTAAACGCTGAAAAGGAAGTTTTGAGTGTTGGTGGTATATCTTTAAGACTGGCAACGGTCTTTGGTTCATCGATGAGAATGAGGATGGACTTATTGGTAAATGAATTTGTTTATAAAGCAATGACTGATAAGTACATCACCATTTTCGAAAAAGAATTTGTAAGAAATTACATACACATTAGAGATGTGGCTCATACTTTTATGTTTATGTTGGAAAGATATCAACAACATAGTGGTAATATCTTTAATGTAGGATTATCAGAAGCTAATTTATCAAAAGAACAATTAGTAGAATTAATAAAAACATACATACCTGATTTTGCAATCACATATTCTGATTACTATCAGGATCCTGATAAAAGAAACTACATAGTTAGTAATGAAAAGTTAGAAAAAACAGGTTGGGTGCCTATGTATAGTTTAGAAGATGGTATAGAGGAATTAATGAAAACCTACTCTATACTAATTTCAGATTTAAGTTCAAAATACAGAAATGGTTTTCCTTTAGGTTATGGCAATAGGACGTAGTATATATTATAAAGAAAGAAGTTGGAACGATTTCCACATTTATTCATCAAAAGTTTTAACTGGTGGAGTAAAAATTATACAACCATCGGTTTATCACGAACATAGAGGTGAAATATCAACCACATATCACTCAGATTATTACGATAGATTGATTCCTGTAGAAGAAAGAGAAAGAGGAGTTCAATTTAAACACGATAGATACTCTAAATCAGAAGAGGGAGTACTTAGAGGGTTACATTATGATGATAAGACATGGAAAATGGTGTCCTGTTTATCAGGAAAAATATATTTGGTGGTTTTAGATGTAAGAGGTGGTAATACAACCCAAAATCCACAATATGGTAGTTGGGAGACTTACATTTTATCACCATCAACACAAACACAAGTGTTAATACCACCAGGTTTTGCTAATGGACACTATGTGATGGAAAAAAACTCTATATTCTACTACAAATTAGCATATGATGGTGAGTTTGTAGATGTAGACAAACAAAAAACAATAAAATGGAATAGTAAAAAGTTCGATATAGAGTGGCCTTGTACTAAACCTATAATTTCTAAAAGAGATGCGAATGGAAAAGATTCATAACTTAGATTATCACAAAGATAGATGGACTGCGAGTAACTTATCTGCTCAAGAGCTGATTGATTTCGAAGATGATATCATATCACATTGGGAAAATGGAGAAATCAGAGGACCAATACATTTATCAAATGGTAATGAAGAACAATTAATAAAAATATTTAACAAAATAGGAGTTGAAGATTGGGTATTTTCAACATGGAGGTCTCACTATCATGCATTATTGCATGGAGTAGAACCATCTGTACTGAAAGAAAAGATATTAGATGGTAAATCGATTACAATAGTAGATAAAGAATGTAAATTTTACTCATCAGCTATTGTTACTGGTACTTTACCAATAGCATTGGGTGTTGCAAAGGGTTTAAAAGAACAACACAGTTCAGATAAAGTTTGGGTTTTCTTAGGAGATATGGCTTTTGAAAGTGGAATCTTCTATGAAGTACATAAATACGCAAGAAATTATAATTTACCACTTCACTTTGTTGTTGAAGATAATGGAGTAAGTACAAATACTCCAACTTTAGCTACATGGGGTAATATTAGAAGAGAAATACCAGAAGATGTAATTTATTATAAGTATGAATCAAAGTATCCGCACTATGGTACTGGAAAATGGGTAGTATTTTAATGGGAACAAAAGGAAGAATATTAGTTACGGGATGTAGTGGATTGGTTGGAACTCACTTAGTCAAAAAATTAGAGGATTATGGTTACTCCGTTGTTGGAGTCGATTTAAAATATTCAAAAGAATTACCTGATAGTGATAGATTTATATTTCAAGATATGGATTTAAGAGATTCTGATGAAGTTAGTGTATTGTTTGACCACTATGAGTTTGATGGAGTTATTAATGCATTTGGAATAAAGGGTTCACCTATAAGAGCAAAGGAGAATCCGTTAGATTTTTTAGAACCATCAATAAAAGTAAATACAAATATAATAGATAATTGTCATAAACACAAATGTTGGTTAGTTTTCATGTCATCAGTTGGAGTATATGAACCAGCTGAAGTATTTGTAGAAGATACTGTTTGGAAAACCCTTCCATCACCAAACGATTGGTTTCCATCTTGGAGTAAGAGAATACCCGAACTTTATTTAGAAGCATATAAGGTTCAGCATGGATATGATAAATGGACAATTGTTAGACCTGCTAATATTTTTGGAGAATATGATAACTTTGGTGAAGGTGCAACTGTAATTGGTGCAACTTGTAGAAAAGTTTATGATGCAACTGATGAAATAGAAGCATGGGGAGATGGTACACCAACAAGAGATTTTATTTATGCTGGTGATGTAGCTGATGGGTGTATAAAATGTTTGGAAGATAAGCTACATATAACAACTAACTTAGGAAGTGGTGAAGAAATATCAATAAAGAGAATGATTGAAACAGTTTCTAAAGTAAGTGAAAAGGAAATAAAAATAAATTGGGATACATCCAAGCCCAATGGTGATATGAGAAGAAAGATGAGTACTAAGATACAAGAAGAATATGGATTATTACCAAAACTTGGATTTGAAGAAGGAATAAAAGCAACATATAAACATTATGAAAACATTCGATATTGTAATAGGTAATGGTTGTTCGTTTACTCAAGGTGGTGGATTAAACAATGAGAAAATCCACGAGTTTCTTACGGGTGAATTGGTAAAAGACCCAATTAAATTGGATGCATATATGTTTAAAAATGCATATCCTGCTTTTTTAGGTAAATTATTAAATTGTAAATGGTACAATAACTCTGTAAGTTGTGCATCAAATGATTTAATAATCCAAAGAGCAATGGAGATAGCAAAACAATTTAGAAATAAAAAAACATTGATTATAAATCAACTATCCTTACCAAGTAGATTAGGTTTGAGAAAAGGAAACAAATATTTTAGTTTTAATAATTTAGATGGTAAGTTGGTTTACAATGATACTGAAAATGGGATTAAAAATCCTCATCATAGACCTCATTCAAGATTTCAAAAAAATGAATTAGATGAATTTTACAAAAAATATGTTTTAGATGTTTACGATATGAATGCATATTGGAAAAATTTTACATATACTATGGAATTATTTAATGCGTGGTGTGAAAGGAATAACATTTTGAATTATTGGATAACATATGTTAATCACGAACACATTTCTCATATAGATAGAGTTATTCAAATAGATTCTTATAGTGGTGTATGTGAATGGTCAGAAAGAAAACAACTTCAATTAAAACATATAAAAAACATACCAGTTGATGATTCACATTTATCAATTGAAGGACATAAACAAATAGCAAATATAATATATGAAAAAATCAGATAAAATTTTAGTTACAGGTGCAAGTGGGTTTATTGGTTCAAGACTAATAAAACATTTGTACGAAAATGGATTCACAGATATAAGAACAACTTCATTTAGTAGAGATTTAAGAGAACATTACGATGGTATCGAACATATGAAAGGGAACTTACAAAACGCAGATTTTTGTGAAGAAGTTTCAAAAGGAGTTGATGTAGTATTTCATGCAGCTGCAAACACATCAAACGCATTAGATACAAAAGTAAATCCTTTACTTCATGTTAC
>CEQY01060100.1_pt1 | contig 10434 bp, 19 predicted proteins | sample 361391 | NCBI WGS metagenome assembly CEQY01 (sample SAMEA2621075, study PRJEB7988) | marine metagenome | isolation source: saline water (ENVO:00002010), including
TACTCATATTAATACCGATATCTTTAAGGTATTGTCTAATCGGTTTATATGCAGCTCTTGCAGTTAGGATATGAACTCCATCACCTCCACTACTACTTACAATTCTTCGTAGAACTGAAGTTATCTTTTTTATTTCGTTTGGATTCTGAACCTTTTCAAAATCTTTAAAATCAAATTCATCACCTGGTTTTTCTTTGTACACTGCATATTGTCCAGGTGTAAGTTTTCTTGTTTTACCTTTATTAGTAACATAAATAAATGATGTGGTCTTTACCAAAGTATCATCAAAATCAAATACTCTTAACTTTTTAGATTCTGTAAATAAACTTCTTGATATCATATTATACTTTCTTTTACTTGTCTCATTTTAAAAAATATCTGTACTGTTCTTCTTATTGGTGCAGTTGAACTGATAATTGTTGTACTATGTCCAACTCCTCCTATTTGTAAAACTCCTAAGTTTTTTTCTGGTTTTATCCCTTTTATAGTATTTTCTTGATAATAATTGAACAAACCACCATATTTTATTAACCAATTATCATTTAAATGAATTGTCATTCCGGCCTCATGTGCACTATCTGTATGCCATGGAATGTATGAACCTGGTAGCCAATAATAAAACATCATATGTGTTGGTAAAAATATACTACCATTCATATACAATTGATTTAATTTTAAATCATCATACACTTCTTCTTGTAAATCAGATGGAACATCAACAATATGTACTGCTTTACTTAAATCTCTAATGTTTTCATCCCAAGTTTTCCATCTTTTTGAATTGGCAGAATCTAATAATTCTTTACTTGTATTATCCACTTGTTCGAATAAATCAGATGCTAGTATATCATCAAACTGTATAAGTTGTTTCATATTATATAAATAGAATATAATCTTTTTCTTGGTTTGAAGCTGATATTTCATATGGGTGAGTAGTATAATCGTGCCCATACTTATTGTAATATCTTTTAAACCATATTGGTGATTGTAAATAGTGTTGATATTCGTGAATCAAAGTTTCAATAACCATCTTTCTACTTTTCATATTAGGATAGTAGATACTAATTTCATTCATATCACTACAATACTCAGCGTGACAACCATCCTCATCACCACTATCACCTTCGTTACCACTATATTTTTCGTAGATATTTCTGTGAAGTTCTACATAAGGAGTACATTCTTGGAATTTTGAAAATCCATAATGGTTCTCTATCTTAGGATAAACCTCGTTAATTATATTTTGAACTTGATTTTTTGTCATTTATCTCAATCTTACATAGCTAATATACGAAAAATAAATTAGACTACCAAACTTTTGGAAGGTTTTTTTCATATTTATTTTTAGTGAAACATCTCATTTTACTATTATTAATCCCTACCTTATCGTTCTCACAACTCTATACAGAGAAGGACAAACAATTACACTTTTTTGCTGGCAATATTTCAGGTGGATTGGGTTATCATTTATCTTATCAAAAACATCAAGATAAACAAAGAGCATTGATTACTGGTATCTGCACTGCTTTTGCAGCCGGTGTGATGAAAGAAATGTTTGATGCATCGCGTGGTGGTTATATAGAACATGCTGATATTTTGGCTACTACTTTAGGTGGTATTACTATTACTACAACAATACCATTATTTCAAAATAAAAAAAGATTTAAACAAAGAAAAAGAAGGCCGAAGAATCGTAAAAGAAAATGTGGTATTTAATTTTTTACCAAATGATTAGATAAATAACCAGCAATTCTACCAGCTTTTATCTGTAAGTGTTCCCATTCATCTTTAGTAAGTTTCTTTTTCTTACTAACATAATCTACACCTAGATTACCAATGTACTTATCATCTAATGTAAATAAAGGAATTAAGTAAGTTGATTTAGTTCCAACTGATTCAGCTGCTCCTTTTAATCCATAGGTTGCAACTTTAGGGTCTTGGTAGTTTGGTATAAATATTCCTTTTCCCTCCATCATATGTTCAAATGCTTTTGGATAAAGTGAAACTGGTATGTTATTGAATGTGTGAGATACAGTTGAAACACCTGCTTTCGCAACTTCGTAAAATATTGAAAACTTTTGTATCGATTTACCAGTAGGATAGAAATTACCTCCATTATGAAACTGAGTAATCCATACTCTATCACCTCTAAACTCATCTCTCATTTCTTCAAGTTCATCTGAGATTAAGGTTGAATCTTTTAAACATTCTTTAACCTTATCTCTACTCTTTTCTTTTTGTTTAGCTAGATGTTTACTTACGATTAAATACATAATCGGCCCAACTACACCCGTTAAAAATGCTCCTAATAATTCCATAGTGTGATAGTGTTCGTCCATTTACTCTTTGTCATATTCATCGTAATCTTGTAGATAATCTGCAACAGTTTGTAAGTAATCTGACGATTTAGTCAATTTTTCTTGTACCCAACCTTCTAATTCTTTAAGGTCTCGTTTTTTTATCTGGTCGTATATTATCTTTGATGAACGCAAAGAGGTTTTCAATGAAGATAACGCCATTCCAACTTCATGGTTATCTTCTTCTTTTATTTGTGTAGGTGTTTTAAAGGCTGGATAATCTTTAAAAGTTACAACTTGTCCGAGTTCAATCTCATTCTCACCCCATTTAATTTCCGATAATATGTCTTTTACTTTTATTCCCATTAGTTCATATCTTTCATTGCAGCTCTTTTTGCTTTACTTGAACCACGCATTGATTTTACACTTTGTGCATTCTTTATATATTTAATTAATTGAATGTGTTTTGCCCATAAGTTCTTATATAAATCTACATACTCTTTCTTATCTATCATTTTGTTTTTAAGAAGTTGGAGTATTAATGCAGGTTTACCACTTTTAACTTTGGGGTCAGCTTGTTTTTTACCAATTAACTTTGATAAATCATTTGCAACTCTGATTATCGTATCTCTTTTCTTTGTTGCTCTTGTTATTGGATAATCAACATATTGTTTTGCAACATCCATTACATCTTTTGGTGATAGTTTTTTCTTAGTTAACTCATCTTTACCAATAGTTGGTGCTTCATTTAAAGATTCATAGAAGTTATTTCTAGTAATCTCTCTTACAAAATTTTTAAATTCAGATTTTTTCATTATCTTGCCTTTACTATATAAGTATAAAAAAATATAACTATAATTATATTTTCTCTTTTATGAATTGATACATACTGTTTCCTAATGATTCACCTACCTTAGAATCAGATGGATAGTGTGCTCGTCCAATATTTCTACTATATGATATATCTTTACCTTCTTTTATAAACTCTTGACTAGCGTGTGGATATTTGTTTGCTAGAACCTTACTAAGTAAAATACCCGTTGTTGAGTGTCCTGATGGAAATGATGGAGTTTTCATTGAATCTAAAATCATCTGATTTGTTAGTTTCATACCATATTCCTTTGCAAGTTGAACTGGTCTTGGTCTATTGTGATGCCATTTTAAATCTTGAATAATACCTGCACTACCTTTTACCAACTTATGTACCAATTCTTTTGGATACTCTATTCCATTTTTTATACAAATTCTTTCAAAACATTTTTCAACATCATCCTTTTCTTTTACAAAATCTTCATCAATAGGTAATGCTTTTAATGTTTTTAACTCATAATATGTTTGAATAGATTCATTTGCAGGTCTACTCATATGCTTAAAGTTTGAGTAATCAAACTCAGCAAACATTCCTTTTTTGGTGAAATCCATCTTTTTAATTTGTTTCTCAGATGGTTGTCCTGGATATTTGAGTGATTTTATATTATCTATGTTCTCAAAAGTGTACATCATATCGTATATAAATATTAACCTTTGAGTTTATTCCATAAATCTATTGCAGTTGAAGTGATTTTTTCGGTTGCCTTACCAACCTTCTTTGAGATTTGTTTTGCTAGTGGAGTAGGTAATACCTTTTCTAATTTTTTTTTGGTTTTACTTTTTACGATTAAACCTGCACCCTTTTCTATTATTTTTTCTTTTAATTTTCCCATTTACCTCGTTTGATTAATTCCTTTTTGATTACTTCTTTTTTTCTTTTATAGGAATCATTTTTGTAAAGTTTTTGTAGTTCTTCGGTAGATGTATTAGAAACTGTATAATGTTTCCATATCCATTTATTGGTCATTCTTCCATTAGAATCCCTTTTATAATCTTTGGTACTAGGTTTTATTTTTACTGGCATTATCTTCCTTGACCTCGATATGATTTAACATAATTTCTTGAACCTTTACTTCGTGAATGCTTTGTTTTGGCATGGATTCCAGGTCTCTTCTTTCTTTTCTTTTCAAATAATGTTGTACCGAATCCTCTTGCCATAACCTATTGTTGTTTATTAGTTTAGTAAAAAGCCGTAAGGAGTTGTTGTTATATCTTGTCCTATTGGAAAGTTTTCTAATGTCATTGATACTGTCATGGTTCTTTGAATAAAAGGATTGTAAAACTCACCTTCAGCAGTTAAACAAATTAAACCACTATGAGCTCCACCCAATTGACCAGCATCTTGTACTATTACTTCATTCCAAACAACATATTCTTGGTCACCTGGTATTTCTACTCCAGCATATTTGTTATCTGGATTTTCCCAAGTGTAAGTACCAACATCTAATAATTCACCATCATCATTTGCGTCTGAATCTAAACAATACAATGCAAAGTGTTGTCTATCTAATCTTGGGTCTCCATCATCTATTTGAAGATACAAGATAAAAATCTTTTTAAGTTTATTATCAACCCATTTTTCACCACCGAATGTAGTGATAACTGAATATCTTTCATATGGGTCAAATGATTGACCATCTAAACTAATCTCAAAAAGAGGTTCTAAAACTACCTCTTCTTCTTTCGAACATCCTAATAATAAAAAGAATGTAAGTACAAATAATAATTTTTTCATTTTAATTGCCACCTCTTTTTCTTCGTTTTCTTTCGGCAAGTATTTTTTGCCACTCTTCTTTAGTGTAAACCTTTGTTGTTTTCTTCTTAGTACAAGTATTGTTTTTTGTAACATGAACTTTACCTTGTTTTTCAACTATGGTTGTTTTAATACAGTTTTGTCTTTCACCTCTCTGTTGTGCGTTTACAGATACAGTTAAGAAAAGTAATACTAATATAATTAAATTTTTCATTTTATCTCCTTAAAATTTATCAGCAGTTTTAACTTCTTCTATCGCCTCTTGTAATTCATCTAATTCAACTGGACATTCCAAATCTAAACCTGCTTTAAATGTTGTTTCTTTTATACCTTTATTAAATACAATAAGAGTGGGTGCCATTCTTATTCTATATTTCTTTTTCATTATTGGAGAAGTACCAACATCCATTCGGAAGTATTTTACTCCTTCAACTTTTTCCCAATCTGCAAAAGCATTTACTTCATTAAACTTTGCCCAAAATTCAACAACAACTATATTTTGGTCATCATCACCAAATGCATGTTTTTCATTTATTTTAGCATCGAAATTGTCATCTGTAATGAACTCTTGTCCAAAACCTTGAAAACTGATAAAAACTAAAACTAAACTTATGAATAATTTGTTCATAATTCCTTTCTTATCTACCTATTTTTTTGTAGTTCATATAACCTTTCATCAATCTTTTCTAATTCTTCCAAGATTTTATCTACATCATCTTGGGTATCCATAATTGTTTGACGAATTAACTCGTCCTTGAGGTCATACTCAGTTCTATCAATGACAGGTGCAGGTAGTTCTTTAGCTTCTTCAATGTCTGATTGTAGCGTAAACCACATACCAACTAAGGTTACGATTCCCGCTACCAACATTCCAATGGTTTTCAGATTTATTGAAAAATCTGATTTTCCATCGCCATCAACATCGATACCGAAACCAGTATCTTCTCCTATTTCTCTAACTTTTCTCTGTCTTGGTGCCATTCTTATCTAAATGTATAGTTAATTCCAAATGTGGAGTTAAAAATTCTAGTATCCCAAAATTTAGTGTAATCTCCTTCAATAAATACTCCTAAATTTTTTCCTATTTTCCAGCCAAAGTTAATACCTGCTTGGAAATCTTCCCATTGATTTGGTTCTGCATCTCTTATAAGACCACCCTTACCCCAATTATCTCTGTTTAGGTAAGAGAAATCTACATCACCTTTTACATATCTATGCATACCTGGTAGCCAGTTTCCATATGCATGAACCCAAAAGTTATTTTTGTAGTGATAGAAATCAGCTCCTACGATTGGTGATATTACCATGAACGGGTCTAGTAAATCCCATTGTTCATTGTTAAAGCGATTCATTAGGTCACCGAATACACCATTTCTGAAATCAATATCTGAATATGCAACTACCATTCCAGCTGGGTCTTTCCATATCCAATCGAATCTTTCTTCACCAGTTTCTAAATCAGTATAAGTTGTTGCATGGTCTGTGTATCCATACTCGTATCCTAAAGAGTACCACGGGTTTGCTGGATATTCATTTCCAAAATCATCAACTTCGATTTCATTTAACCAAATTTCTACTGGATTATATCCATATGCAGTTTCATGTGTTCTTGCAATAACTCCTGCCGATATTGAGAATTTTTTACCGATTGGTAATCTTCCTCTTACTTCTGCTGATTGATATTTAAATCCAACATTACCTTGTTCTCTAGCTTCTATTTTAGCAATGTGGTATTTGCCAGTGTGTCTTAAAAAATATCTTGTATTATTAAATACCTCATCTCTTAATCTTTCTTTTTCCCAATGGATTAAGTATTCAAAACCTTTTACTGCTGATGTTGGTGCATTTAAAGCTCCTTGTTTTTCTCTGACTTGGTTACCTGTCCAAAAGTTTCCTGGTTTTACTTCGTAATCAAATCTTGCAAGTTTTCTTATACCGAACCCGATTCTATAATCAAAATCATAATATTCTGTTACATCAATTACTCTTGGTATAGCGTATAGGTCACCATCGGCTGGTCTTTCCACAAAGTAATCTTTTCTTGAGTTCTCGTATGCGTTTCTAATATCCCCTGCCGCATAAACAGTACCGTACTTTAAAAAATCTTCATATATTTCTTTAAAGAACTGTGCATTTACTGAATTTACAGTAAATACCATTAAAAAAATCATTAATAATTTTTTCATAATTTATTTCCCCTTTTATTTAGTAGTTAGGTTTTCCTATATAAATATAATATAGGCGGGGAAATCTGCAATTATGTCAACAAATTTAGGTAAGTTTTTGAAGTTCTTGCAAGAAGTTAGATTGTGCAACTTTTAGAAATTCATCTTTTCTACTGATTGAAGCCAATCTATTAGTGAGGTGCTGATTGAATCTGTACTTATAGTTTTCACAAACTACAAGGTTTTTAATTTTGTATTGTGTTCCAATACCTAATTGTTCTAATCCTTGCATTAAAAAGGTATCTTCTAATCCATAATGACCAAATGATTCAGGTACTGTAACTCTATCTAATAATGGTTTTGATATACAAGTAAACCATCCTCCAGCAAATTTCATTGTTGGTTGACCTGGAACTCCTGCCACAACAGTTTCTACTGAAATATCTCCTTTGATTCCACAATCTTTAAAAGGATTATTTGTTTTTTGATAATCAGTTGGTTTATCAAGAAAGTTTTCATTCACTAAACAATCCCATGTATTATCCCAAAGTTTAACAACTTCAGGTGTTATGATTGATTCGTTATCAAGTTGTTCTGCTACATTATTAATATAAGCAAGCGTTCTCTCATCAAATATAATATCTGTATCTAACCAAATATGATAATCAACATCTTCATGGTCTAACCAAGTTTGTCTCCTTTTAGATACACATCCTTGTACATCATTTTCAGATAATCTAAAAAACTTTTTATCTATCCACCCACATTTATTTTGTAGAATAATAAATTTATCTTTAAAATAATCTTTATCTATTTTAGATTGTTCCCACATTGTAAGATTATCTGATATTCCTAAAGTAACATCTAAAATATAATCTTCTTGTTTGATATATTCGAATGCCTTACCTAATTGTATTAAGGTTAGTTCTAAATCATCAATTTCGTGTGGAAGTGCAAATATAGAAATACAATATTTCATTAAGATAATAGTTTAGTTACATAATCATCAATCTCGGGTACTCTATCGTATTGATGGATGATTACAAAATCTTCTTTTTTATGAGTTTGTTTTCCAATTAGGTTTTTGTTATCAAGTGTACCAAGTTGTAGTGCCCAATCATCTTCGATACCTGTAATCTGAACTGCATCTTTTGCTATGTTATTGTGTATTATAAAGTTAAATGAACTTTGGTCTGTAAAATGTTCTGTATTACCAGCTTGAGATACCAAATAGTTTAGTAGTAGTAAATCCAACATACTATCATATTTACCTGCTAACACACCAACATTACAACTGAGGTTATCTTGGTATCTTTCCCATAAAAGCTCGTTATAACCTTCTTTAACATTCTTCTCCCCCCAAGCCTCATGTTTATATAATACATTTTCAGTAGATACTAATATATTTTTCTTTAAGTTTTTCTCTAACCAATCTGATGGATTGTGTTGAAATATAACATCTCTTACATCAGTTGTAATCATATATCTATAATTTCTTTTTAATCCTCTAAGTACCCAATACATTGTGATTAATCTATGCATGTGAATATGTCCTTCAAGTTCTGCCTTGAATAGTTCCCAACCATTATTTTTTAAGAAATCAATAGTATCATCATCTACTTCATATACAACCATAATTTTATCACCATCGAATCCACATCTGTTAATTGATTCAACATAATTGTATAATTGGTCTTTAGTGTACTTTGTTGTTCCTGCTATTATTAAATCTTTCATAAACTTTTAATTATTTCATCATCTTTTAAAAAATCCACAATCTCGTAATCTCTCCAATTACTATGACCTGGATATAAATCTGGTCTTTCGTTAAACCAAGTTTGTACTAATTGTTTGTTCCATACAACAGAACCATTTACTGCCATTACAGCAAGTTGTGGTAAAACATCTACCCATCCAATCAAGTGAGTTTGTTCTCTTACCTCATCCCATCTTTCTTCTAATATTGGTTTTAGCTTATCCCATCCTTTAACAAAAGTTTCACAATTGATTATAAAACCACCTTGGCCACCATAACCTTTGTTTCCGAATAAGTTGACTGGAATATCTGTATTACCATCTATACTTTCTATAAACTCTAACAAATATGGATGTATCTCATTACAATTATATTCAACAACTGCAATACCAAAATCTTCTTGAATTATACTGATTGGTTTTAGGATGAAGGTATCATCTTCTAATGCTATTAGATATTTAGAACCACACTTCTTTGCTGCTTCATATAAACTATCCATCCATGTGAATGCGTTTTCTTTAGGCCAACATGCTCTTTTTAAAGCCTCACTATCACCATCTTCCCACTCTTCATAATGGGTCATCCAACCACATCTACCAACTTTCATTGGTTGTATAGAGAATTCTGCTCCATACTTTTCACATATTTCTTTATGTTCTTTTTCTTTTCCACCTACATCCATTTTAAAATATAGGTTACCATCTTTATAAAACTCTCTGAATTTTTTAAATATAACATCTGCAGTGTTTGGTCTATCAAACCCCCATAAATAACCACTTAATAAAGTTTTACTCATAACTTATCATTTTAAAAAATTCTTTCTCTTCTAATATTTTATATTCATTTTTTGCTTCTACAAAAATATATGGAATGTTTTTTTCTTTTAGTTTATCTACCCATTCAACATATGTTTTATGTATCCAATATCTGTTTTTGATTTTAGAGGATTTTCTTACATCTATTTTTCTTAGTGTCTGAAATCTTTCTTTATATTCATTATATGGAATACCAAGTATAATAACTTTCTTTTCAAATGGAATTGAAAATAAATTTTTTAAAGCATATCTCTTATTATCCTTTTCATCAAATTCAAGTAAATCTATATGATACAAAAAAACACTTTCATTTCTTTTCAGAAAATTAAATTCATCTCCATCAACAGGGTCAAAAGTTTCTAAATCATGAGTTCTATAATCAACAATCTCCGATAACCTATCTGATTTTTTGGTTATAAAATGAGATTTACCAACAACACTTGGACCAGAAATTATCCAAACAATTTTACTCATTACTTTTTCCAAAAAGAATAAATTCCCTTATCTAATTCATACTCTGGCCATACGAATCTTTCTCTCATCGGTTGTTCTTTTGCCCATTCCCACATTTGAGTTAATCCTTCTTTCATATCAGTTTTGTATTCAAATCCTAATAAATCAATTGATTTCTGATATGTTGGAATTGAATGTTTAACTTCATGTCTTGGTTCTAAATGAACTATATTACCCTCACCAATAACTTCTCTTAAAACAACAGATGCATCTTTGATTGAAATTTCTTCAATACCACCTAGATTTATAATTTCTTTTGAGGCCT
>CEQY01002314.1_pt1 | contig 10432 bp, 10 predicted proteins | sample 361391 | NCBI WGS metagenome assembly CEQY01 (sample SAMEA2621075, study PRJEB7988) | marine metagenome | isolation source: saline water (ENVO:00002010), including
TCGTATTTTGAACACCCACACGAGTAACCAAATATGTTAAAAGAATACACCAGCTCAAGGCAGGAACGTTGAATTGTATACCCTTAGGTACAAATATCAACAGGTTTTATTACTAATTTTTGTCTTTATCAACCAATCGTTCTGTATTAAGGAACTTCATCTTTGATCTTAACTCAGCTCCAACCTCTTCTATCGAATGAGATGCAGTATTTTTACGCATTTCTTTCATCACGGGGCCGCCTGTTCCATCATTACTTTGCCGACAGTCATTTAGAAATTTATCCGCAAATTCTCCTGATTGAATTCTACTTAATATTCCTTTCATAGCTTCTTTTGTATCACTGGTAATAATTTTAGGACCAGATATGTAATCACCAAATTCTGCAGTATTTGAGATGGAATAATGCATATTTGCTATACCGCCCTCATGAATAAGATCAACTATCAATTTTGTTTCATGTAAGCACTCAAAATATGCCATCTCAGGGCTGTAACCAGCATCTACCAAAGTTTCATATCCTGCCTTAATTAAAGCTGTAATACCACCACATAAAACAGCCTGTTCACCAAACAGATCAGTTTCGGTTTCTTCCTTAAAAGTTGTTTCTAAAACTCCTGCTCTTGTTCCTCCATTTGCCTTAGCATATGAAAGTGCAATATCTCTTGCGCTATATTCATTTGGGTTATCTCCATCTTGGTATATTGCAATCAAAGATGGTACTCCTCCACCATTAACATAGGTATTTCTTACTGTATGTCCAGGGCCCTTTGGAGCAATCATAATTACAGATGTTTTTTCTCCAGGAACAATTTTTTTAAAATGAATATTAAAACCGTGAGCAAATGCTAGGACAGCATCTTGCTTGAGGTTTGCTTTGATTTCAGATTCATATAGTCCTTGCTGAAATTCATCTGGCGCAAGTATCATAACCAAATCTGCATCACAAATTGCATCTGAAACAGTAGCAACTTTTAATCCAGCTTCCTCTGCTTTATTCCATGATGCGGAGCCCTCTCTCAAAGCAACTGTTACGTCTACTCCTGAATCATGAAGATTATTTGCATGCGCATGCCCCTGAGATCCATATCCAACGATAGTTACTTTAAGTTGTTGGATAATTGAAATATCAGCATCATCATCGTAAAAAATTTTCATTTTATTAAGCTCCTAAATTTTTAATACCTTTTCACCCTCATGCAGGCCTATACTTCCTGATCTTACTATTTCAAGTAAATTAGCTTTTCCAATAGCTTTTATAGCTGTTTCTATGTCACTTGAAGTGCCCCATGCAGACATAACAATGGCATGTTTATTTTTTTCGTGAATTTTTCCATGAAGCTTAGCAAGGATTTTCTGAATCTTTGCATTCTGTTTAAACTTGACCATAATAAATTCATATTCATGATGCTCTCCCTCAGTTAAATCAGATACCTTGATAACATCAATTATTTTATTAATCTGTTTCGTTATTTGTTCAACATCGTTTTCTGAGCCACGAGTAGTAACTGTCATTCTTGAGTAGCTTCCATCAAAAACAGGACCAACATTTAGAGTTTCAATGTTGTATCCACGCTGATGAAATAAACCAACGACCCTAGCCAATGCTCCAGGTTTGTTTTCAATCAATATAGATACTATTCTTTTCACGCTTTTATATTTTTTTTGATCCACATGTCTTTCATACTTCCATTTGGAGCAACTAACATCGGATATACATGTTCATTTGGATCGACATAGACATCAACAAATACCAATCTATCTTTCAAAGAAAATGCTTTCTCTAAGGTTTTCTTTAGATCTGTTTTTTTTGTTACCTTCATACCAATATGTCCATATGACTCAGCTAATTTCACAAAATCAGGCAAAGAATCGGAATAAGTGCTTGCTGAGTGCCGTCCTCCATAATTCATATCCTGCCATTGTCTGACCATACCGAGAGCCTCATTATTAATATTTATAATTTTTATGGGTAAGTTATATTGCAAACATGTTGATAGCTCTTGAATGCACATCTGAATACTCCCTTCACCAGTAACACAAACAACCTCATCTTTTGGGAAAGCTAATTTAACACCCATAGCAGCTGGTAAACCAAAACCCATGGTTCCCAAACCACCAGAATTTACCCACCGTCTTGGCTTATTAAAATGATAATACTGAGCTACAAACATTTGATGTTGACCTACATCTGATGTAACCCAAGCATTTCCATTTGTTGCATGATAAAGTTCTTGCACAACAACCTGAGGAAGTATCATTTTAGATTTGCTTTTTTTGAGATATAGATCATGATCAAGGCCATGTTTTTTTCTCCATTGAGCAATTTGCAAATTCCATGACTCAATAGCATCTGTATCAATTTTTATTTTTGACCGCTTAATTTCTTTTATAAGCGCAATAAGCGATTCTTTAACTTGTCCGACGATAGGGATGTCTGCATTAATAATTTTTGATATGGAGGCAGGATCAACATCTATATGAATAATTCTTGCATTTGGGGCAAACAATGAAGGTGTATTTGTTATACGATCATCAAATCTTGCGCCGATTGCAATGATAACGTCAGCATTATGCATTGCCATATTTGCCTGATAAGTTCCATGCATGCCCAACATTCCCATGAAATATTTATCCTTTGCAGGATAAACACCTAAACCCATCAGAGTATTGGTAACTGGAGCTTTTAATAATTTATTTAAGGCAATGAGTTCTTTATGCGCATTTCCTAAAATCACTCCTCCACCAGCATAAATTACTGGGCGCTCAGCAGATAAAATATTTTTACATGCTTTTTTAATCTGCCCTGGATGAGGAGAGATCCGAGGTTGATACGACCTTAACGAGACCTCTTTTGGTTTTTTATATTCATAAAGATTTGCTGGATCAGTTTTATCTTTTGGAATATCAATAACAACCGGTCCAGGTCTTCCAGTTGTAGCTATATGAAATGCCTCTTGAACGATCCTAGGAATATCTTGAGTATTTTGAACAATAAAACTATGTTTAACTATTGGTCTAGAAATACCAATCATATCTGTTTCTTGAAATGAATCTGTGCCAATTAAATGGCTCTGTACCTGACCAGAAATTACAATAAGAGGGATCGAATCCATATAAGCAGTTGCCAAGCCTGTAATTGCATTTGTTGCACCAGGGCCAGAAGTTACTAAAGCAACTCCTGGTTTTCCGGTGGCTCGTGAATAACCATCAGCTGCATGAGTTGCCCCTTGTTCATGACGAACTAGAATATGATCACAAGCCTTTTGTTTAAATATAGAATCATAAATGTGCAAGGCTGCGCCACCTGGATAGCCAAATATAAACTTTACTCCCTCCTCTTTAAGAGCTCGTAACAACAGATCTCCGCCTGAAAGTTTCATGAAATTAGATTTTTTACTAAAAAGTAAAGAGTTTTATACATTAATTATGGTTAAAAACAAGTTTATTACCTATCTTAAAGCACTTTCAGGCTACTGCATTAACTCAATTAAAGACTTCATGTCTTGAGGAAGTTCTGCCTTAAATTCATAAGCATCATCTCTGTTTATGGATGAAAATCTTATTGTTGAAGCATGTAAGGCTTGCCGAGTGAAATTTTGAATGCAGTCTAATAATCTTATTGAGGTCCGTTTTGCAACAATATTTCTTGGGTTGTATAAATTATCTCCAATAATAGGAAGCCTTTGATGACTTAAATGCACTCTAATTTGATGAGTTCTACCGGTCTCAATTTCAATAGAAATATGAGAATAGCCTCCATAAGACTTAATTAATGAAACATGCGACAAAGCCTCCCTTCCATCTTCACCAACTCTCATGCGGACTCTGTTTCTAGGATCTCTCTCAATAGGTTTATCAATAGAAAAACTTCCAATTACTTTACCCACTACTACTGCTTCATATTTTTTATAAACTAATCTTTCTTGAAGTTTATTGACAAAAAAGTTTCTAAATTTTTCATTTTTAGCTACAACTAATACTCCGGACGTATCTTTATCTAATCTATGAACTATTCCGCATCTTGGAAGAGCTGTTAAATCAGGGAAGTGATAAGCCAGTGAATTTGCCAAAGTTCCGCTGTGACACCCTGCACCAGGATGCATAACCATCCCAGGCGACTTGTTTATAATTAAAAAATCTTCCTCTTCATGCAAAATATTTAAAGGAATATCCTCTTCGTCCCATGAAACTCTTTTCTCGGAGACCGGATCTAAAATAAGCTCATCTCCTGTTCGTACTTTGTCTTTTGCTTTTAAGTGTTCGCCATTAACTAAAAGATTACCTTGAATTATCCACCTTTGAATTTGGGTGCGTGAAAAATCTTCAAATACAAAAGTTGCAGCTTGATCTAGTCGGTAATTATTAAGTTTTTCATCGATGTCTTTGTGAATCATTTATTTAATTTGAAAACCTTTTAACTATATTACAATCTAATCTAAATGAATTAACTCAAATGCTTTAATAAATGTAAAATACTTTACCTGTGATAAATAAATATAAAAATCTTCGCAAATTTAAAATGCTGATTGTTATAACTCAGGTCATTTTTATCGTTTCATGCAATTCAGATGGTCCAGTATTAGAGCAGCCTGAACAAATCTATTATGATCTTGCTCAGCGGAGAATGAAAGCAAATAATTACTTCTCTGCTATCGAAGCATTACAAGCCATTGAAACAAATTATCCATTTGGCCGATATGCTGAGCAAGCTCAGTCAGAACTAATATATGCATACTATATGAATGGCGAAGATGAGGCGTCTCATGAAGCAGCTGAAAAATTTATTCGCTTAAATCCAAGGCATCCAAATATTGACTATGCCTATTTTATGAGAGGTATTTCAAGCTATACGAGAGATAAAGGAATATTCTCACGTGTCTTTAAGAGAGATTTATCTGATAGAGACATTTCAGGGGCTAAACAGGCCTTCGGAGAACTGTCAGAATTTTTAACACGTTTTCCACAGAGTCAATATGCACCCTACGCATCACAAAGATTAATTTATCTAAGAGCATTGATAGCAAAAAGTGAGTTAGTTGCAGCAGAATATTATCTTAGAAGGAAAGCATATGTTGCAGCTTTAAGAAGAGCTAAGTATGTAATTGAAAATATACCAAATACCTCAGAGACAATCAGAGCATTAAAGATAGCAAGAGAATGCTATAAAGAATTAGGTTATTTTGAATTAATGGAGGACATTGATTCAGTCATTTTGATGAATGGAGGCGAGATAAGAGAAGCGCCAAAAGATTCTTTATGGAATTTCTTCTCGAGAAATGCTCCTGCACCAAATTAAGAATTTTCGATTATTGAATACAAGGCTTTTGTAAGCTGGTTATTAGTTTTATACATTTCTTTTGGTTTATGCTGTTGATTACAAATAAATCCATATCCTAGGTTTTTTTCAGGATCTCCAAAAGCAACTGCGCCCCCAATACCAGCATGACCGAACATCTTGTTATTAAAAATTGGTGTAACATTTCCAAGAAAAGAAATTCCCTGCGAAAGCTCATAACCTAATCCAAATTTTATATCTGCTCCAAATAATACTGAATCAGGACCACTTGAATGAATCGAAATAGCCAGCTCAAGTGTTTTGGTATTCATTATTTCAATACCGTTTCTGCTGCAGCCATTACTCAAAATTCCGTATAATTTTGCTAAACTTTTAGCTGTTCCATGACCATTTGCCGAGGGAATCTCTGCAATTCGCCAGTCCTCAGAGTTTTGAAAATCATTACTATCTTCTTCTCTAAATTCAAATGCCTTTTCAAAGTCTCCACTCTTCAGGGCCTCCTTGAAGTTTTTTATACGTTTCGGTAAAACAAAATCAGGAATATATTTTAAGAATCCGCCTGGGACTTTGATGGAATCAAGTTCAATCAATATCATATCTGCACACCTACTAAAATTTTCTTTTGGAAGGCCAATATAAAAATCTATGCCTAAAGGTTCAGCTATCTCCTCTTTAAAATATTGTCCAACCGTTCGACCATCGATCTTTCTTATGATTTCTCCAACTAACCAACCATATGTAAGTGCATGATAACCCTGAGATAAACCTGGTTTTCTATAAGGACTTTGCGCTTCTAAGTGTTTAACAAACTTGCTCCAATCTTGAAATGAGCCAGAGGGAATTCCACCTTTAAATCCAAACATACCGGCCCTATGACATAAAATATCGCTAACTTTTGTTGTTTCTTTACCATTGCAATTATATTCAGGCCAATAATGACTAACTTTTTGATTTGGATTTAGCTTTCCTTTATCAATTAATCTTGCTGCACATGTAGCCGTTATTCCCTTTGTAACAGAAAAAACATTTACTAAGGTATCTTCCTTCCATTCCTTTGTTTTCTCTAAATCTTTATATCCTCCCCAAAGATTTACGACGAGTTTGCCCTTATGTTCAATCGCTATAGCTGCACCTGTCTCAAATCCACTTTCAAGCGCTTCAGAAAAAATTTCCTTAACAGGCAGAAATTTTGAGTCACAATCTCCCTTAACCATCTAATTCCCTGTAATTTTGTATTTCTCCACTTTGTAGCCTTTTTTGATAATTTAACAACTCTTTTTTAATTATGGGGGCCAAGATATATAAGCCTAAAATGTTAGGCAAAGCTACAATAAATATAAGTGCATCAGAAAAATCTAAGACTGACTTTAAATTTACCATGCAGCCAATAGCAATAAAAATACAGAAAAATATTTTAAAAATATTTTCTGCTATTGAGGATTCTCCAATAATATAGGTCCACCCTTTCAAGCCATAATATGACCAGGTTAATATAGTTGAAAATGCAAACAATAAAGCAATAAATGATAATGGTATTATTGACCATGATAGAGTGCTACTGAAAGCCATTGATGTTAATTCAATTCCTTGAATTCCTTCCCTTGCCATTTCTGGATCATAAACTGTTGTTAAAATTACTAAAGCTGTAAGTGTGCAAATTATCACAGTATCTATAAAAGGTTCCATTAGACCAACATAGCCCTCAGAAACCGGTTCTTGAGTTTTTACTGTTGCGTGAGCTATTGCAGCTGATCCAATGCCAGCCTCATTTGAAAAAGCAGCTCTTTGAAATCCTAAGATCATTATTCCTAACATTCCACCGCCCAAAGCAGTTGGATTAAATGCTTCATTAAATATTGCAGACAATGCCCATGGCACTTTTTCTGCATTTAAAATAACTACTATCAAAGAACCCAAAACATAGATTAATGTCATAAATGGAACTAGCTTTGAAGTAACCCTTGCTATGCTTTGGATTCCCCCAATGATTACTAATCCGACTATTCCGGCAAGAATTGCACCAAATAACCAACCTTTATCAACAAAGTAACTAGAGTCCCCACCAGTCATGAAAATAAATTGTTGGAAGGCCTGATTAGATTGAAACATATTTCCTATACCCAAACATCCAATTACAATTGCACATGCGTAAAATAATCCCATCGGTTTTGCAAGCCAAGAAAGATTCTTTTGATGCAATCCAGCTTCAAGATAATACATTGGGCCTCCAGAAATGCTGCCATCTGGATTAACTCTTCTGAACATTACGCCAGCTACACATTCAGCAAATTTTGTAGACATCCCGAGAAAACCTGCAATGATCAGCCAAAAAGTAGCGCCAGGACCACCAACAGAAATTACAATTGCAACTCCAGCAATATTTCCTATTCCAACAGTTCCTGATACAGCAGTAGATAGCGCTTGAAAATGTGTAAGCTCTCCTTCATTTTCTGACTTAGTAAAATCTCCTCTTAATAATTTATATGCGTGTTTAAATCCACGCAGATTTAAAAAATTAAAGTAAAGCGTAAAAAAAATCGCGCCTCCGATTAACCACAAAACTATCAAAGGCATAGGAGTATTAAAAATTATAAATTCATAAAAAATAAAACTAGATAAAATATCCGATAAAGGTTGAATATAAGCATTAATTGAGGCGTCAATTCCATTTGCTGATAATGGTATTGAAATTAATAAGATGATAAAAAAAAATCTATTAGTTTTCATAAATTGAATATACTACATTAAAAAATTTATATGATATGAAAATAGGAATTCTTAATGCTGATACCGTGGAGCTACCTGGTGCATCTTCATTTGGTCAATACCCAGAAATGTTTTCAAGAATTTTTTGGGCATTAGATCCAACTATTCAGTTTGAGACATATGAAGTTCAATTTGATCACTATCCAAAAAAAATTGATGATTGCGATGCATACTTAATTACAGGAAGTAAAGCAAGTGCATACGATAAAACCAATTGGATTGATAAATTAAAGAAATTTATTCAGACTCTACATCAAAATAAAATAAAGTTGATTGGTATATGTTTCGGACATCAAGTCGTAGCAGAAGCTTTAGGTGGATCAGTAAAAAATTCCTCTAAGGGTTGGCATGTTGGAGTAGATTCAATATCTTTATTTAAACAAAACTTTGAGTTTGATTATGAATATAACGAGTTTAATCTAATCTTCAGTCATCAAGATGAGGTAATAAGCTTACCAGAAACAGCAAAATTAATTGCAGGCTCAAAAATATGTCCTAATGGAATGTTTGTAATTGATGATCACATTCTTTGTACGCAGGGGCATATTGAACTACATAAAGATTTTGCAAAATTAATTTATGACTTTAGAAAAAACCAGATTGGCAATGCAAAATATTTAAGTGCTTGTGAGACACTAACTGAAAAAACTGACGAATTGGCAGTCGTTAATGTTTTATTAAAATTTATAAAAAACTAGTTTAAAAGGGTTGATCCCCATCAATTGCCACTCGCTCTAATAATCTATGAGCAGGAAAGTAATCATTTATGGGTTTATGTTGAGTGCTTCTATTATCCCAAATAGCAATAGAATTTGGCTCCCAATTAAAACGACACGTGTACTCAGCAGTAATTACGTGATCATATAGAAAATCCAAAATTGCTGAACTTTCTTTTTGGGGCAAGCCGATTATTTTGGTTGTAAATAAAGCGTTTACAAAAATAACTTTTTGCTTGCTTTCGGGGTGAACCCTTATCACGGGATGTTGAACTGGAGGATTATCTTTGACAGCTTCAGCCAAGCGCTCTTTACCACCAGGTTCTGCCAAGCTTTCCTTAAAACCGTAACTAAAATCGTGCTCTGCATTGAGAGTGGAAAGAAATTTTTGCATTCCCTCAGATAAACCATCGTAAGCTGCTGACATGCTAGCCCACATTGTATCTCCTCCCTTTGGAGGGCAAATTTTTGATCTTAAAACTGATCCCAATGGAGGGTGTTGACGAAATGTCATGTCCGAGTGCCATACCTCAATCTTGCTTGGTTTTTCTGCCGTACTTTCAAGAATTGTAATTTCTGGAAAACCCTCAACTGTCTCATAAGCAGGATGTGTTTGAACTGGGCCGAATGATTCAGCTAATGCTTTATGTTGTTGAGGCGAAATATCTTGATCACGAAAGAAAATAACTTGATGTTTTACAAGCAGTCTTCTTATCTCGGCATAGACTTCAGGTTGAAGTTCGGTACATAGATCAACCCCATATAATTCTGCTCCTAAGGCTGCGGCTATTGGTTTTACTTCAAACATTTATTAATGAATCTCTTTGTATAAATTTTAATCTTTTATATCGCTATCAATCAAGACTGCTATTAACAATGCGGGCTCATCTCCATGATTGATCCAGGCATGATTTGTTCCCCTCTGAACCACAGTATCAAATGGTTCTAGTCTCACTTCTGCCTCATCCAATAAAAGACTGACATCACCTTTTAACAAAATTATGTAGTCAATGGTTTCTGTCTTGTGCATCGCAGGATGCTTGGAGGTATCTATCCTATGATGAGCTGCTCCAATTCGATCAAATGCTTCGGCGGCTAAATCTTGAAGAACATCCCATGGGACACCTTCAGGAGTAGGGTTAATTTGAAAATATCTAAATTTTGTTCCGCCTTTAGGAGGTGACAAAATGATCGCTGAATCGCCCCTATCGACTTCATCTGTTGAATCAATTGCTGCTCCATCTGTATTCCAGATTTCAAACAGTCCTCCAACCTCTTCTCCTATTGAGCATGCAGGTGGACCATCAATTGTGATGATCGATTTACCTTCTTGATTATGTCCAGTAATTATTCTTCTCATTTTCTTTTTTGTAATTTACTTGATAAATGATTTTATAACTTTTTTGAAATTGCGTAGCAAGCTGGAATGTAAAAAACAGCAATAATCGTTGAGCCTATAACGCCTCCTGCCATAGCCCATGCAAGCGGTTCGAAGAAAATGCTTGTTATTAATAAAGGCATAAATCCTCCTATTGTGGTTGCAGAGGTTGTAACGACATGACGAGTAGATCTGATGATTACCTCAACCAAGCCTTTTTTATTTAAAGGAGATTCAGCGTTTGCCTCTTTAATGTGAGATAAAACAACTATTGA
>CEQY01396301.1_pt1 | contig 10429 bp, 9 predicted proteins | sample 361391 | NCBI WGS metagenome assembly CEQY01 (sample SAMEA2621075, study PRJEB7988) | marine metagenome | isolation source: saline water (ENVO:00002010), including
TAAGCGTCTTAAAAACTATACTGAGCCAGATATTATCATGGAAAATTTTGGAGCAGATGCTTTGCGCCTGACGCTTATAAACTCAGGACTGGTTAAGGGTGAAGAGTTAAGATTTACTGATGAAGGTGTGAAAGACATGGTGAGACGAGCTTTGCTCCCATGGTTTAACTCTTTTAAATTTTTCAACACCTATGCAGAAGTTGACGGTTGGAAAGCCTCCACTCACTTTAAAGAAGGTGAAAATATTCTTGATCGTTGGCTGCTCTCAAAATTGCAAACCTTAATTAAAAATGTGACCTTTGAGATGGACCACTATCATCTTTTTAATGTTGTCCCCCAGCTCTTCCATATGATTGAAGATTTAACTAATTGGTATATAAGACTTAACCGTCGTCGCTTTTGGGGAGAAGGTTTATCGGATGATAAATGCGAAGCCTACTCTGCCCTTTACACCGCCCTCAAAGAGATGTCTAAAATCATGGCACCTTTTGCTCCTTTCTTGTCCGAATATATCTACCTTGAACTGAGAAAGTTTGGTGGAGATCTAGAAGAATCGGTGCATCTCTGTGATTACCCAAAGTTTGATGCGAAAAAGATTGACGATTCCCTTGAAGATGCCGTTGTCAGAATGCAAGAGCTTATTTTATTAGGACGTCAAAAACGTAACCAAACAAATATAAAAGTTAAAACTCCCCTGGCTTCCCTCACGGTTATCCACCAAGACCAAGAGTTACTTGATAGTATTGCTAAGCTGGAAGGTTATATTAAGACAGAGCTCAATATAAAAGAAGTTAAATACTCAACCCAAGAAGATGACTATATTAAACTCTACGCTAAACCAAACGCGAGAATTCTTGGAAAAAGGTTTGGTAAAGAATTTGGCAAGATCATGGGAAAAGTTAAAAACCTTCCTAGCAGTGAACTCAAAGCTTTTGAGAACAATGGGAAGCTTACCCTGGATGGAGATGATTTTAACTTAGATGAAATTTTTGTCTATCGCGAGCCCCTGGATGGAGTTGAGGCCCTGTCCAACCGCTGGATTACTATAGACCTTGACACTCAGTTAACTCCAGAGCTTATCAATGAAGGACTTGCAAGAGAGGTGGTGAACCGTATTCAACGTTCTCGAAAAGACTTAAACTTCAATGTCGAAGATCGCATTCATCTCCACTTTCAAGGGGATGATAAGATGCAAGAAGTGATCAAATCTTTTGGAAGTTATATTCAAAAAGAAACCCTCACTCAATCCATCACTCACAAAGAAAGTGGTGTTGAGAACGGACTTCATTTTAAAATAGATAGCCATGAAATATATCTCAGCCTTACCAAAGCATAGAATGATAAGGTCACTGCTTATTCTATTTTTAGTCGTGGCCTCCATTCCTGCGGCATGGTCCTATAGTAAAGACCAAATGAAGCTGACTGATTATGAATACAAGGTTCGAGTGCGCCCTCAGCTCAGGAATATTTACCAGGACTATCAAACTTTGTTGAGTTATCTCAACGAGGATTTAAAAGCTTACAAAAAACTTTTTCCAGCTTTTCAAAACTTAATTGCTGATCAGACCAAGCTCTTTAAGACCTGTAAAATTGCAGACTCAGAGAACTGCACCCCTGTTCTAAATGAAGTTCTTGCCAATACAAAAACAATTTTACAAGAAATTGAACTTCCTCCCATACCAACCACATCTGAGAAAAAAAACCAGACAAGTATTTTATCCTATAAATTGTATAACGAACTTAAAGACAAAGTTTTTGACTATCATATGCTGCTTTTTAACTTTCACTTCCTCTACAATGCGGAAGTTCATAAGCCCCAGCAAGTGTATATCTTCAAACAAAGAAGCTTTGAGATCTATTACCAATTCAATATGTTTATCATTTCTCTGCTTCCTGAGAAGTTTGAAGATTCTTTTCAATCATTTTGGAATGATTTTGTAAGACCTATTTCAAGTGATGTTATTTTCTCTACTTCTAAAGATGAATTTATTATAAGAATCAATCAGCTCAACATGAGCTTTAATATCTTCCATGCTTATATGGCCAAACGCAATCATGTTGAAGTCGATCGAAAAATAAAAACACTTCTCACGATCATGCATAACCGTTGGAATAATATTTTAAAAGCGACGCTGAGGTGATTTAGAAGTATCTTGAGAGATCCACAAAGAAATGCTCTTTATCTTCAAAAAGCCCAATGCCCGTCAGAGCCGCATCATCAGGGATATAGTAGTCAATAATTCCAGTTTCAACTTTCCAAGAATTTGTTATTCTTCTCTCAAACTCAAGTTGAAAATAGCCTTCCATCTCTAATGGTTTTGCAAGATCATTCATAAAAGAGAAAGTAAAAATGCTAGAGTGAATATCATTGAGATTATAGCGATAGGCCAAAAAGAAATCATTATCTGTAATAAAATTATCTTCATCAAACTCATTTCGAAAGACTTTTTGATATTCTAAAAAAAGCGTGGAGGAGTGTCCTGTTCCATGTTCAAAGGTTTTCTCAATTCCCGATGCTGCTGTGGTGTAATCTTTGGGATTTCCTAATCCATCAGGTGTATATATTTCGTCTTCTGCCAGATAGTAAGAATGACTGGCCGAGAATTTGGCCTGGAAGCTGGAGAAGTTATAAACATAATTAAGTCCACTGAGATAGCGTTGGTAATAATAAGGCGTGTATAAATCAGTCGTATTGGGGATGGCCTGGTTGCCTAGAAAATAATAATCATCCGTTCCCACTAATATTCGAGAGCGGTCATAGTTTTTTGAGAGGACGACGCCTAAATCAGAACTTTCAAAAGCTTTTTCGTAGCTTATAAGGAAGTTACTGGTGGCAGCGGATTGTTCCCCTTCTTGTCCGTACCAACCGGTTGAATTAAAGTCTTTATCTAAATTTAATCTTGAGTCTTTCCCTGGGAGCACAGGTGCCACAGCATACGGTAAGAGATAGATTTTTAAATCTCCTTCACCAATATAGTATTCAAGTCCCACATAGGGCTCCCCAATTTTTTCAGCGCTGACAATCGAGATATCAATGATGCGTGCATTAAACTGATCGAGAGGATTAAAAGCTTCGAGATAAGAATAGCTAAAGATTTGCGTTCCTCCAGCAATTGTGAGGTTTTGCGTCCATCTATATTGAGCATATATATTTTCAGGCCAAAGGATATTTCTGGCAGGATCTTGGTCATCATAACGACCAGCAATAGAGAAAATAGTAAATAGTTTTCCTTCTCTCTTTTTAGTTTTGTAATCAATGTAGAGAGCTCTTTGATTTTCAAAGGTCTCTTCATTATCATCATCTGAAAATTGACGAACTTCAGTGGTTATTTGCCCTTGATGAGTTCTATCTTCTGCATAAGCATGAAGAAAACTTATTAGAATTAAAAGTAATATAAAGAAAGGCATTATTGCTTAAGTGCTTTTTTGCTAAAGGCACGAGTGCTTAGATCCACACCAATTTTTCTATCTTTCCAGTTAAGAATAGAACTTTTTTTGGTTTGTTGATTAACCATTTCAATTTTTCCTGCGCGAAAAAAAGTCTTCCCTTTGTAGTCCATTTTTTTAAAGTCACTGATGGTGGCTTCTTTCACCAACTGCCCCGCACGATCAAAGTATTTCGTGGCAATAGCATTCATATATTTCTGAGAAACATGAACAATTTGCTTTGAGTAACCAGATTTCTTTTTTGATTTACGCTCATAAATCCAAATCAAGTCATCACCACTTTTTTCTTCTTTTATAAATGTATAGGTGTATTTTTCAGCACTGTTTGTTCTTAGATCTTCAAAAGTAAATTCACTTCCCATAAATGAAGAACTCACTGATGAAGAAGAAATTCTTTTGATCTTATTGAATGCTGGCATATAGATCCATTGGGAGTCGTCTTTCTCATCATAACTCCAAGTCAGAAGTTTTGTCCCCTTCACATCAAGGGGTAATAAAAACTCTAAGAGGGTTCTGGTTTCATCCTCTCCCACTTCGAGGACTTTACTGGTCATTGTTCTGGTAATTTTATTAGATCCATTAATGAGGATCATCTCCATTTCAGCGGTTTCACCTTTAAAGCCTTCATTTGCTTTTTCAACTTTTTTAGCAATTTCATAGGCTTTATTTTCTGCAAAACATGAGAAACTGAGAAGTACACATAAAATTATTCTGAACATATCCTATCCTTTTGATCAAAAAAGCCCTCTTGCGAGGGCCTATTGAAATTTAGATTTTTGATCGTGATCTACCGTTTTTAAACATTGTTTTTCTACGACGTTTTTCTGCCGCTTCCTGTTTTTCCTTCGCTTTGATTGAAGGTTTTTTGTACTCTTGGCGAGAACGATACATTTTTACGATACCGTAAGAATCACACATTCTTTTGAATTTTCTTAATGATCTTTCTACTCCACGGTCATCTACTGAAATATAAATATTTTGCATCTCTTACTCACCTCCCTTCGCATAGCATTATATTCTGATAAAATCAGAGGAAAAAATTATTCTGGATAAATTAAGTTAATAAGGTATAAAAGTCAACATGAGTGACGACCAGATCGGCTTATTTGCCACAGAAAATGCCCCTAGCTCCCCATTGGCCTATCGCATAAGACCCAAGTCTCTGGACTATTTTATGGGTCAGGATTCTTTAAAACAAAAATTAGCGAGCCTTAATTGGCTACAACTCCCCCACCTTATATTTTACGGGCCACCTGGCTGTGGCAAAACAACGATCGCGAGTATTTTGGCACAAAAAGCCAAGGCCATGCTCTATGAATTTAATGCGGTCCTCGGAGGAGTCGCAGATCTTAGAAAGATTATTCAACAGGCTAAATCTGACCAAGAGCTATTGGGCTCCACTCCCATTATATTTATCGATGAGATTCATAGATTTAATAAGGCCCAACAAGATGCTCTGCTCCCCTACCTGGAGCGAGGAGATTTTGTCCTTTTTGGGGCCACTACGGAAAATCCTAACACCAGCCTCAATCAAGCCATTCTCTCTCGAGTGCAAAAATGGAGACTCAGTCAGTTATCAGAGAGTGAGGTGGAGAAAATTCTCACCCATGCTTGCGAAGAACTTGATATTGAATTGAGCAAGAGTATCTTGCAGAAAATAGCATCCTTTTCCAACGGTGATGCAAGGGCGGCTCTTAACCAACTAGAAGTTCTGGCCCACAATAAGAGTAAGCTCACGACCATGAGTGAGGATAAAATTTTAAAAGAATTACTTTTTGATCAAAGAAGATATGATAAAAACTCAGACCGTCACTACGATGTGATCTCTGCTTTCATTAAGTCCGTGAGAGGCAGTGATGTCGATGCAGCGGTGCTTTGGCTGGCCGTCATGCTCGATGGCGGTGAAGATATAGAGTTTATCGCGAGACGCCTTATCATCCTTGCGAGTGAAGATGTGGGAAATGCAGACCCAAGAGCGCTCCAGATGGCCACAAGTGCTCACTACGCTATAAAGTCTATTGGTATGCCTGAAGCTCGGATTATTCTGGCACAAGCGACCACTTACTTGGCCCAAGCTCCAAAGTCCAACGCGTCTTACCTCGCCATTAATAAAGCACTGGAACATGTTCGTGATAACCCAACTATTGAAGTTCCAACCCATTTACGAAATCATCATCCAGATAAAAAAAATTATAAATACCCTCATAGCTATGCAGGACATTGGACCCCTCAAGACTATCACCCTGATCAAACTCAATTTTTTGAATCCAGTGAGTTAGGTTATGAAAAACTCCAACAAGACTATCTGAGAAAGCTTAAAAAGAACTAGCTTTACAACTGTCAGCTAATCCATACACTATAAGAATGATTGAATACATAATCCCCCATAACCCCGATGACCGCATTCTAAAAAAAGCGGATGAGTTACTCCAAGCGGGAGAAATTATTTGTTTTCCCACTGATACGAATTGGATATTGGCAGCGAGCTCTGAGAATAAGGTGGGAATAGAGAAGCTCTATAAAATCAAGCATGAGTCCAAGCAAAAACATTTTTCCTTACTCTGCTCTCATATTTCAATGGCCTCTGAGGTCGCTATTATTGATAATCAAGCTTTCAAGTTTTTGAAGATGATCACACCTGGTCATTATACTTTTATCTTCGAAGCCACTAAAAAAATTGCAAAACATGTGCAAGCTTCTAAAACCGATAAAGAAGTAGGTATTAGAATTGTTCCTCTGGATTTTGTAAGTTCAATTATCGATGCCCACGGGCATAGTTTAGTGAGTACAAATATTCCGATGAATCTTCTCAATCTTCCAGAAGATAGCGAGGAGCCTATTTACTCGTTTATGTTAGAAGAAAATATCTCTCATTTGGTAGCGATGATCATTGATCCAGGTGAGCATGAGTTTGCAGGTCCTTCGACCATTTTTAATTTTACCTCAGATGAAGCACCAGTCCTAGTCCGTGAGGGGGCGGGGTCCGTGGAGGGGCTCTACTGAAGCCAATCTCTCGTTGAGATGAATGGTGACCGTGATATCGATTGCATTAATGATCCCATTTTCTTTTTTACTACGGGTTTTAATTTGCAAACGCGTGTGTGAAAACTTCTCTTTTAGGTTATTAATAGTGGGAAGATAAACTTCTTTAAGATGAGAGCTTGTCAGTTGAAGATCTTCAAATAAGATTCTTAAACCAAATTTTTTCTCATTCGTTGCGATTTTTGCTCTCCAGCTAAAATCAAGAAATTCATTCGCTGCAGTCGTGTCAATCAGATCGCGAGCACAATTGAGAACAATGCTTTTTTGCGCTTGGTATTCGTCACCAGAGAGGTTCACCACCTCCATGAGTTTTTTGAAACTATTTTTCACCATAGGATAGTTGTTATTTCGGTGCTCATTTAAAACCTGTTCAAGTCGATGAAGATCAGCATCAACGAGCATTCTCTCCTTTCGGGCACCATCTAAACTTCTAATTTGTTGATCTTGAGTGGATGCAAGATGATGAATTTCTTTTTTTATAAATTGAATTTTTTCTCGAAGTCTTTTTTGCTCATTCAATTCATCTTGTAATTGTCTGGCGTAATATTTCTTTTGCTCCACTAACCTATTAAGTATTTCAGCTCCTCGGGTGAGATCTTCGGCTAAAATTTCAGTGACTAATTGAGCTTTGGTTAAAGATAATTTGGGATTGTTTGGGCTATCCATGCTATCACTCCATGACTTTTGCGAGCTTCCTGCTCTAGACATATTATGGCCGAGTGATTGACCAAAATGCTAGGTGGAAGTTTATTCCACCCAGCTTAAGTATTTAGAATAATGCAGATGCATCCATATTTTCGAGAGTGTTTGTCACATGCTTTAAGAATTTAGACCCAAGCTCACCGTCGATCAGTCTATGATCATAAGTATGGGTTGAGTACATTATATCTCGTATCGCAATAGCAAGATCATCGGTAACCACAGGAGTCTTTTTAATCGTTCCTACGCAGAAAATCCCTACTTGTGGTTGAAGAATAACTGGAGTGGCTGCAATAACTCCAAAGGATCCATTATTAGTAAAGGTATAAGTTCCTCCGCTTAAATCATCCATCGTAAGTTTTTTATTGCGAGCTTTTTGAACGAGATCATTGAGTGCTCTCGCAATACCAGTGATATTAAGATTATCAGCCCCTTTGATAACAGGTACTAAAAGCCCATTGCCTGGTACGGCGACTGCGCATCCTAGGTTGATATCTTTTTTCATGACAATATTATCACCATCAATACTTGCGTTCACCATTGGAAATTCTTTAAGCGCTTGAACAAGAGCATAAAGAATAAAATGGGTGTAAGTCAGGGAGAAACCTTCTTGTTTTTTGAACTCATTTTTATAACTTTCTCTAAAACGAACAAGATTTGTCATATCTACTTGATCGATAGAGTTGACGTGAGGAGAAGTCAGCTTTGAGGCTTGCATATTTTTGGCAATCGCTTTTCGCATATTATCCATAGGAACTATTTCAACTCTCTCACCAGAGGTGTATGCAGGCACTGTTGAAAGTTGCACCGACGCTCCTGAGCTACTACTAGAACTCGAGCTAGCACTTGCTCCCCCACTTCCTCTATTTTTCAAATAATTTTCGAAATCTTCTTTATTAACTCTTCCACCAGCACCACTTCCATTGATATTGGCCAGCTCATTAAGATCCACATTGTTTTCTTTCGCTAGTTTTTTAACTAGTGGAGTGTAAAAACGTCTTCCACTTTTATCTCTAGGTTCACTATCTGAACCAGATTCTTTGGCAGCAACCTTTTCATCGCTTTTAGGAGCTTCTGCGACTTTTTCTTCTTTGGCTGCTGACTTATCTTCTTTTTTATCGCTTCCACCACCTGAAATATCAGCATCCATATCATCTTCGATCACGGCAATAACTTTACCTACATCAATTGTCTCACCCTCTGGATAGAGTAGCTCAGCAATCTTTCCTTCAACAGGAGATGGAATTTCAGATTCAACTTTATCTGTACTAATCTCAAGTAAGATCTCATCAATCTCAATGGTGTCACCTACTTGTTTATTCCACTTTGTAATTGTTCCCGTAGTAATCGACTCCCCCATCTGAGGCATTACAACATCAATTCTCGCCATAGTATTTACCTTTTTTCAATTCGTTATGTTTTATATTGTAGCAAAACTCTTTATTAAAAATTAAGTGCTCTATTTTTTGCCGCCATCACTGATTCAGCTAACCACTCACCTAAAGTCGGATGAGGATGAACTGTGGCAAATATTTCCTCATCAATTCCTTCCATTTGTCTGAACAGTGTGTATTCATGGATCATCTCTGTGGCTTGAGTTCCAACAATATGGGCCCCCAGCAATTCACCATGTTCTCCAAGAAGAGTTTTAACAAACCCCACTGTTTCATTACTGGCCACTGCTTTTCCATTGGCCATAAAAGGAAGCTTACCAACAGAGTACTTAATCCCTTTTTCCTTAAGTGCTCTTTCTGTGTAACCCACACTTGCAACCTGAGGCTGGCAATAAGTACAACCAGGAATATTCATTTTATCGATTTTATGGGGCTTTTGACCGGCAAGGTGTTCAGCTGCCACCACACCTTCATGAGAAGCTGCGTGAGCAAGAAGTGGTGGACCAGCAACATCGCCAATGGCATAGATATTCTCTACATTCGTTTGGTACATCTCATTGACTTTGATGAATCCTTTTTCAGTTTTGACACCAACCTTATCGAGACCATAGCCATCTACAATCCCCGTCATCCCAACTGCAATAAGACCCATTTCAAATTTAAATTTCTCTTCTTTGCCCTTGATCGTGGCCGTAATAGTGACATCTTTACCATTATTTTTTGCACTTACCTTTTCAACACTGGTGTTAAACTTCACACCATATTTTTTATAGGCTTTCTCAACTTCTTTACTTGAATCTTCATCTTCGATAGGAAGAAGGTGCTTTTGTAATTCAAAGATATGCACATCAACTCCAAAAGCGTTCCAAAAATAAGCGAACTCCATTCCAATAGCACCTGCTCCGATAATTCCGATGCTCTTAGGTAGCTTTTCCATCTTGATCGCTTCCCAAGCACCGATAAGTCTTTTTCCATCGTGCTCAAGCCCTGGGAAAGTTCTGTATTTTGCACCTGTAGCGATAATACATTGTTTGAACTCAAGGGTTTCTTTCCCCACTTTGATGGAAGTCTTAGAAGCAAACTCACCATGACCCATAAAGGTTTCAATCTTATTTTTTTTCATCAGGTACTCTACACCTTTTGAAATCTTACTTGAGATTTTATTCGCTCTTTTCACCGCCTGGGTTCCATCAAGTCCTTTGAGCTCTACATTAATACCAAGCTCTTTGAGGTCAGCGACTTCGTGGGCACTATGAGCAGATTTTAAAACCGCTTTGGTTGGAATACAGCCTTTGTTCAGACAAACTCCCCCCATATGTTCCTTTTCAACAATCGCTACTTTTTTACCCAACTGACTGGCCCTAATGGCGGCCACATAACCACCCGGTCCAGCACCTAATACGACAACATCAAATTTCTTGCTCATAGCTCTTCCTCTTTTAAAATTAAGTGATGCCGAATGTACAATTTTTGCGAGAACTTGTCCACCATAACACAGAGTATTATCGAAGAATTACTTTGACTTATGCCACCATAATACCTATAAACCAAGCATGTCAGACCGGGCCAAACTAAGTCACTCATTAGATCAAGATGAGCAAGCAATACTTCTAAAATACTTTCCAAAAGGACTTTGCGCATTCGACTTAGAGATGACGGGGCTCTCTGCTGTATTTGATAAGATCATCGAGATTGCTGCGGTTAAACTCACTGCCCAAGGAGAGCTTGAGACTTTTCACTCTCTGATTAACCCGCTCATCCCTATCCCTGAGAACACTAAAAAATATCATGGGCTGGAAAACGACGACCTTCGTGATGCTGCAACTCTTAAAAAACCACTACGAGAT
>CEQY01048828.1_pt1 | contig 10423 bp, 6 predicted proteins | sample 361391 | NCBI WGS metagenome assembly CEQY01 (sample SAMEA2621075, study PRJEB7988) | marine metagenome | isolation source: saline water (ENVO:00002010), including
TTTACCATTTTTAGAGACTGTTAATAAAGAGATATTTTCAAATTTAAGCAAGGAACTTAATTTATTAGTGTCAAAACTTATAAATGCAATCGTTAAAGACATAGGTGAAAAAAATGTAAAAATTATTTCTGAAGATAGAGAAGAAAATTTTGATCCAAAGGAATACAATAAAAAGTGGAATATTGTAGAATCATATCCGGAAGGTCTTGCTAAAAATGTTTTTATTTTTCACAACTTAAAGGTTCTTTATTGTTCATCTTCGATTCTTCAGAATATATCCAATAATCAAGTAGACCACTTTTCCGTCGTTATGAAAGAAAAAGTTTTTAGTCCAATAGAAAAAATTTTAAATGCTTGTAGTAAAAAATTAAAATTAAAAGAGCCATCTAAAATTGACCATTGGATAAGTCAATTAGAAGTTGACTATAATAGTCTAAAAATATCCATAAATGATAACACTTGGCAAATAAATTATGAAGATATTTTTAATAAATTCCCAGAAGAAATTAAAGTCTATTCTTCAGAGGCAATCAATTATTTTTATAATTCACAAAATAATCTCTTAGAGAAAGAGTATAATTTAAAAAACAGTCTTCAATATATATATAATGAAAAAATAATATTCCCTATTATCAATTTAATAGATCAACATGAAAAGTGGGTACAAAAAGAGTTAGAAAATCTTATCAGCTCCTATAAGTTGGTTTCATTCACTCTTGCTAATCAGGAGGAAAAAGATTTGCTTAAAGACTCTAAAAAGAAGCTTCTAAATACCATGGAACTATTTAATCAGAACCTTTCTCAGAAAATAGATAGATTTATTTCCTTTTTAGATGACCTTAAAGTAGAAATAAATAAATTTAATGATCACCAATTTTTAATGTTGAATGAGTCTAAGAAAATCATTCAATTGAATCCTAAAGATAATTCTGTTTTCAATTTTGAAAAAATTCAAAACTATACTTCAGAAAAGTTTCTGTCTTTTATCGATATGCTGACCGTTGAAGATAAAGTATCTTATCATCAATCTAAAAAAGATAAAATAAATTTAATTAGAGAATTTGTAGAAAAAAAAGTTCCATCATCAAAATCAATTAGTGATATACCAAAGTTGTATTTACAATTATTTAGCAATGATACTAAGCCAAATGCTTTTTTTTCAGGTTTTATTTCTAAAAAAGTAAGTACTATTACTAATGCTATTTCTAAAAGAGAAGATAGTGATCAGAACATTATTATAGTTTCAGGAGAACCTAATTCAGGGAAATCTTATATAATTAATAAGGTTATGAAAACTCTTAATTATAAAAACTGTTATGAGTTAGACATACCAAATAATTTTATAAAAAGTTCCAACGAAATTAAATTTGCAAAACTTTTACATCCGGTAAATCAATCTAATTCTCAAAAATTAGTGTTTAAAGATTTAGAAAAGGGTTCAGTGGTTTTTTTAAATAATTTCGAACTATGGTGGAGAAAAAGCAAAATGGGTTTTAATAATGTAAAAACTTGGATAGAAATTTTTAAGAAATACCATAATCATTTAATATTTGTTATAGAGTTAAACCCAGTTTTTAAGAAGCAACTACTGTCAAATACCGATTTAGATAATTTAGTTTTAAACTATATTCATTCATTATCCTTCTCCAAAAAACAGCTAGAAAAAATAGTAGATTATAAAAATAATTTAGCTGCTGTAGAAATTTTTAATAAGGGAATTAAAGTAAATTTTTCTAATTCATTTAGATCTGTTCTAAATTTCAAAAATATACATAGTGAAGTTTCTGGAAATATAGGTTGGTTTAATCGCTTATGGATATCTTCATTGACTAAAATAGATGACGATTTTCTGGATTTTTCTTACGATTATGATTTGACTTTTCCATATGTTTTTTCTAATAAAGAGCTCTTAATTTTACTACAGTTTTATTACCATAAAAAAATTAATTTAAAAAATCTCAAAGAGTATTTTGATGAAAAGTTAGAGTTAAATATTAACGAACATATTTCTATGTTTAAAGCTGAAAATATACTTATTACTCAAGGGTTTTATACAGAAATTAATCCATATTTAATTAAGGATTTACTTCATTATTTCAAAAACAAAAATTTAATATAGTAGTGACAGTATTACCATATATATTTAATTTTATACTTCAACTAATAATATTATTAATCTCAATTATTTTAGTTAGAAGGCTATTGACAATACTTTCTAAAAATAATCCATCCCAAAAAAAATACCTTTTCTTTTATGATGTTGTAATATATCTTATTTGGATACTATTTATCATTTTAAAAATTGCACATGCCCTTAATGATAATTTAATAATTGTTGGTAGTGCTGTACTTATTTTAATTGCTTTAATGTGGGAATATTTAAAGAATTTATTTCTTGGGATTATTTTTGCTTTTCAATATGGGTACATAGTAGGAGAGAATCTACTTGCTAATGGAATAGAAGGAAAATTAGAAAGTTATTCTTCTTCTTATTTTGAGATTTTAACTAATAAAGGAGAAAGATATAAGGTGAAATATAAAAAAGTATATTCTGATAAATTTGAAATTTATAAAGGAAATTTACATAGAGTTTTTAAGAAAATTGAAATCAATAAACCCTCAGATTCTAATGAAATTAAATTAAAAATTATGAATCATCCATTCTTTATTATGAATAATAATTTTGATTTTTATCAGGAAAGGGATGACAATGGAAAACTATGGCTTTGTTTTTACTTTAATGTGATGAATTATAATGATGCCATTATCATTCAGGAATATATTGATAACGTATGATTAAAATATTCTTTATTTTATCTTAGTTAATTATTGAAATGGGAAATTCATTTGGAAATATATTTAAGTTAACTTCATTTGGAGAATCTCATGGATCAAGTATAGGTGGAATTATTGATGGATGTCCTTCAGGCCTTTCCATAGATTTAAATTTTATTCAAGAAGAATTAGATAGAAGAAGACCAGGCCAAAGTAAAATCACAACTTCAAGAATTGAGGGAGATAAAGTAGTATTTATGTCAGGTATTTTTGAAGGTAAAACCACTGGAACACCCATAGGTTTTACAATTTCTAATAACAATTTTAAATCTGAAGATTATGATAAGATTAAAAATGTTTTTAGGCCTTCACATGCAGATTTCACCTACCAAGAAAAATATGGGTTAAGAGATTATAGAGGAGGAGGCAGATCTTCCGCTAGAGAAACTGCTTGTAGAGTTGTTGCTGGTGCGGTTGCAAAATTAATTTTAAAAACATATAAGATTGAAATTTCTGCTTATGTATTAAGTGTTGGAAATATTTTTGCAAATGAAGACAATCTTAGTTTTGATAATATTACCAATTCTAAAGAAACAAATATCGTTAGGTGTCCAGATAAAAATGCTGCATTGAAAATGATTGACTTTATTTCAGAAATAAAGAAAAAAGGGAATACAGTTGGAGGGCAAATTAAGTGCCATGTTAAAGGAGTTCCTTTGGGAATAGGTGAACCAGTTTTTGATAAGCTTCATGCAGATTTAGGAAAGGCAATGCTTTCGATAAATGCTGTTAAAGGCTTTGAATACGGTTCTGGTTTTGAAGGCTCTAAAATGTTGGGCTCTGACCATAATGATGAGTTTGAATCAATTAATGGAAAAGTATCTACAAAAACTAATTTTTCTGGTGGAATACAGGGAGGGTTATCTAACGGAGAAGAAATTTATTTTAAAGTTGCTTTTAAGCCTGTCGCAACTATTCTTACTAAGCAAAATAGTGTTGATAAAGAAAAAAACAATATAAAAATTAAAGCTGAAGGAAGGCACGATCCGTGTGTTGTTCCTAGAGCAGTTCCCATTGTAGAATCTATGACTGCTATGGTAATTGTGGATCATTTATTAAGAAATAGAACTACTAAATTATGACTCTTAAGACTAAAAAAATCCCACTATATATTCAAATTATTATAGGTCTTGTTTTAGGTTTAGGATATAGTGTTTTGGCAACATTTCAGGGTTGGATAACATTTACTGAAGATTGGATTTCACCTTTTGGCAAAATTTTTATCAATTCTTTAAAGCTTATTGCTGTACCACTTGTTTTAGTTTCTTTAATTGTTGGAATAGCCTCTATGAACAACATTAGAACATTGGGAAAAATGGGAGGAAAATCTATTTTCATTTATATTTCTACAACAGTTATTGCCATAATAATTGGATTACTATTAGTAAATACCGTTCAACCTGGAAAATTTATGTCTGATGAAACAAGGGGTAAATTAGTTGAAAAATATTCTTATAAATCAGTATCTAAAATTGAAGTTGCTAAAGTGACAAAAGAAAATGGACCTTTACAACCTTTGATTGACCTTGTCCCAAGTAATTTCATCACCAGTGCTTCTGACAATAGAAATATGCTACAAATTATATTTTTTGCCATTCTATTTGGTGTTGCCATGGTCATGATCCCTGAAAGTAAGTCATTGCCTACAAAAGTTTTTTTTGAAAGTGTAAATGAAATTATCTTGAAAATAGTTGATATTATAATGATTTATTCTCCCATTGGAGTTTTTGCCTTATTAGCAGGAGTTTTAGTGCAGGTTTCAGAAGGTGATATAGGTTTTGCATTTCAAATATTAACAGGCTTAGGTATTTATAGTTTAACTGTAATTGTAGGACTTTCGATAATGATATTTATTATATATCCATTCTTAATAAGAAGATTTGCCAAAGTTAAATTCAAAACTTTTCTAAAAGCAATTTCACCTGCTCAGTTATTGGCATTTTCAACTAGTTCAAGTGCTGCTACTTTACCATTAACTATGGAAAGAGTTGAAGAAGAATTAGGTGTTTCAAAAAGAGTTTCTAGTTTCGTTTTACCCCTTGGAGCTACCATTAATATGGATGGAACAAGTTTATATCAAGCAGTTGCTGCTGTATTTATCGCACAGTCTTTTAATATTGATTTAACGGTTATTGATCAATTAGCAATTTTAGTTACAGCTACATTAGCTTCTATTGGCTCCGCTGCAGTTCCTGGAGCAGGATTAGTTATGCTGACCATTGTTTTAGGATTATTCCCAGAAATTCCTATTGAAGGGATAGGTTTAGTTTTTGCTGTAGATAGGATTTTAGATATGTGTAGAACAACAGTAAATGTTACTGGTGATGCATCTGTTGCAGCGATAGTTGCTTATTCAGAAAATGAAATTAATACTATTGAAAAATAGAAGATATATATTAAGTTTATTATTATTCTTTTTCTTTAAATTATTTATTATTGGCCAAGATTTAGACTGTGAAGTTGAAGTGCCAAAATCCATCGAGAAAATATATTTAAAAGCAAAAAATTATAAAAAGTACGACTATAAGAATAGAGTTAAATATTACAAGGAGACCTTAGAACTTGAAGAAGATTGTATTCCGTGTATTTGGGAATTGGCAAAAATGTCATTTAGAAGAAAATATACTATTGGCGATCCAATGGATTTTCCTAAAAAATATTTTTTACAGCTAGAAAGTCTTTGCCCTGCTTTTCACGCAGACGTTTATTACTACTTAAGTTTAATTTATTATATGGAAAAGAATGATTGTGAAGCAGTAAAATATTTTAATAAATTTTTAGAATTCCCAACTGAAAATAAAAAGCAAATTGCTATTAACTATAAAGATCAAAAACTATATGTTGAGGCTTCTTTGGAAATGTCCCAATATTTTTGTGATTTTTATAGTAATCCAGTCCCTTTTAATCCTAAGGTTCTAAAAAACATTTCAACTGCTGAGAGAAATGAAATTTTACCAGTAATTTCACCTGATAATGAGCATATTTATTATACAATCGAATATGATGAATATGTTAAAGGAGACTTTGCTGTTCACCATGAGCAGTTATTTGCCAATTCCACTAGAGTGAGTTTCAGAGAAAATTTTCTTGAGGGGAAGCCCTTGGAAGAACCATTTAATTTAGGTCCCAAATATGGAGGAGCAACTTTATCTTTGAATAATAAAGAAATGTATATATGTGCATGTATCCAAAATGGAGGTTATTTCAACTGTGACTTATATGTTTCAGAAAATCAAAAAAAAACAATCACATTAAAAAGGGAAGGGAAAGATTTTGATACTACTTTCTACAGCTGGTCTCCTTTGAAAAACCTAGGTCCCAATGTTAATGGCCCACAAACATGGGAAGCTCAACCTTCCTTATCAGGAGACGGAAAAACATTATATTTTGCTTCTGCAAGACCTGGAGGATATGGCAAAATAGATATATATTATTCTAATAGAAATGAGGATGGAAGTTGGTCAAAAGCAGAGAATATGGGAAAACCAATTAATTCTTCAGAAAGCGACAAGTCTCCTTTTATTCATACAGATAGCAGAACTTTTTATTTTGTATCTGAATCATCAGATTACAGATGGGGGGCAGGTGATTTTGATATTTTTTACACACAGCAAAATGAAGAAACCTTAATTTGGGAAGAGCCCAAAAATATAGGATACCCAATTAATAGTGAGGAGGCTGAGGAATCATTAATAGTTAGTGTAGACGGTCATTATGGATATTTTTCATCTACGAGAAAAGAGGGTTTAGGTGGTAAAGATATTTTTTATTTTGAAATTCCTGAGGAAGCAAAACCTGATAAAATAGTTTTAGCAAAGGGTAAAGGCTCTTTTGGTCCAAATGGTAGTGAAAATGCAAAAATGATTTTAAGAGATAAAAATGGAAATAAAAAAGAACAAGATTTTTCTGTTGGAGATGAGGGAGAGTTTATTGCCATTGTTAATGTGGAAGAAGTTAAAGGAGATGCTTTGCTAGAAATTCAAACAGAGGGTGGTGCTTTTGAATCGCTGCTTATTTCTGAGGAAGATGTTGGAAATACTGTGGTTAAGGAAAAACAAATTGATGTTAAACCTATGGAGAAAGGGGAAGCATATACTATAAATGATATTCTTTTTGAATCCAATTCTTCTAAATTAAAAGAGTCATCAAAAATTGTATTGGATGGATTTGTAGATTGGCTTTTAGTCAATAAGGAACTGAATATAGAAATTCAAGGGCATACCGATGATGTAGGACCTGATAAAGCTAATTTGGCATTGTCAATGGATAGATCTTTCAGTGTTATGGAATATCTAATTAAAAATGGAGTAGAAAAAAGCAGACTAAAGTTTAAAGGATATGGAGAATCTAATCCAAAAGTTCCTAATACTTCTAGTAAGTCAAGATCTATTAATAGAAGAACAGATTTTTTAATATTTTAGATTAAGAATAAATTCTTTAAAAAATCAAATAATGTTTTTAGAAAATAATGTTAATCATCAAGATCAATTGGGTTGGATTGAAGTTATATGCGGATCAATGTTCTCTGGTAAAACAGAAGAATTAATAAGAAGACTAAAAAGAGTAGCATTTGCTAATCAAAAAGCGGTAATCTTTAAGCCTGTAACTGACGATAGGTACAGTAAAAATAAAGTAGTTTCTCACGATTCTAATGAAATTGAATCTATTCCTGTTCATTCATCAGCTGAAATAGAACCTTTATCTAAGGATGTTGATGTTATAGCACTTGATGAAGCTCAGTTTTTTGATGAAAATATTGTGGGTGTTTGCAATAAGTTAGCTAACAGTGGTAAAAGAGTTATTATAGCTGGATTAGATATGGATTTTGAAGGTAACCCATTTGGCCCTATGCCTAGTTTGATGGCTACAGCAGAGTTTGTTACTAAAGTTCATGCTATTTGTACTAAAACGGGAAATCTAGCCAATTTTAGTCATAGAATTTCAAAAAGTAAAGATTTGGTTCTTTTGGGTGAACGTGATGAGTATGAGCCATTAAGTAGAGCAGCATTTAATAAAAGCTTCAAAAAATGATAAAAAATGAATTTTTTCATTAAAAAAGTGCAAAAAATGATATAAAAAGACTAAAATTCTTGAAAAAATGAAATTTTTTATAAGAATTTAAAATTTAATATTTGAAAAACTAAAATTTTAAAGAAAATGCTTTAAAATGAACGAAAAAGTCAAAAAAGCGTTAAAAAATAATGAAAAAACATAAAAAAGTACTAAAAATGATCATTTTTTGAATAAAACCAATTTTAAATATTGGCAAGGATATATAGGAATTGGAATTTTTGTAATTTTTAATACTTTGGCTATGTTTTTATATCCAGGAGGAACAATTCTAGATTCCAATACTGATGGATATCATTTCTTTTATAATTATTTCAGCAATTTGGGTGAGTGGACTGCAAGAAATGGTGAAATCAATACAGTTTCTGCGTATTTATTCAATTCCTCATTAATTGTATTTGCAGTATCTTATTTTTCTTTTTTTATTTCATTTATAAAATTAGAAATGAAGGTCATTAACAATAGGTGGCTAAATATACTTTTAGTTTTTTCAATATTAATTTCCATATTATCTTTTGTATTTATTGCAGTTTTTTCTGCAGAAAATGGCTCCATATTTCTGCACATGGTATTTGTGAAATTAGCTTTTCGTTCCCTTTTTATTCATAGTGTACTTCAAACTTATGTTGTTTTTAAAATTCCTGAGTTTGACAAATTTCTTTCTTTTGCAACTCTTTTATTTACAATTATCTTAATGTTTTTTTTAATAATTATGGATTTTGGCCCAAGTCCGTATGCAAGTCAAAATTCACTCTTACTTCAAGTAACTGCTCAAAAAGTAATGGTTGCAAGTATTATGATTTATTTCTTTTTCCAAATAAGAACTGCTTTAAGAGTTTCTTGACATAAAGTTTTTACTTAACTTGTAAGTCATGAAAAAACATCTTCTTTTTTTACTGGCTTTTTTATTTTTTAGTAATGTTTTTCTTTCTCAAACTAAAATAGATTCTGCCTTAAATATGATGAATGTAGATTCTATTCATGACACCATAAAAATGCAGAAATTATATTCTGCAATTTCTGATATTTTGTATTCAAATCCTGATTCTGTTATTATTCTCTCTGATATAGCCATTGATAAAGTTAATTCATCAATTGATTTATTAGATTCTTCAGAAAACGAAATACTTACTAAAACATATTACTATTCAACTTTTAATAATTCAAAAGGAATAGCTTATTATTTATTAAATAGAAGAAGTGAAAGCCTTGATATGTTTGTAAAGAACGAAAAAATTGCACGTTTAAAAAATGACACTAATTCAATATTGCGTTGTAATAATAATATAGCTGTTATTAAACAAGGTGAAGGGAAATCTGAAGAAGCATTTAAAATTTTTAAAGAAAATAAAAAGCTATATACTTTAGTTAAAGATACTGGAGGAATCATGCTTTCAAACTTAAATCTAGCCAGTTCCTTTGATACAGATTCATCAATAATTTTAATGAATGAAATAATTTCGTTACACAAAAAGTATGAATATGAATCCATCCTAGCAAATGTTTATTCTATTTTATATTCTAATTATTCTGATACTTCAAGTCCTGAAACAATGGATTATGAAAAAGCAATGCAATCTTTGGATAGTTTATTCCATTATGCCAACAAACAATCCGATTTTAGCCATATTAGAATATACTATTCTATAAAAAGTGATATTAATTTTACAGAAAATAAATTTTATGAAGCATTAAAAAATGCTGAAAAAGCAGCTAAAATTGATAAAGAAATGACAGGTCTCACATCTCCTGATATATTATCACAACTTTTTGAAATTCATAAAAAATTAAAAAATTATAAAAAAGCTATTTTTTATTTGGAAGAAATGGTAGAAAACAAAGATAGTTTAGAAAAGTTAAGTGCTAAAGAAGATATAACAAAGTATGAGTCAGAAAAAGAATTTGAACTAAAACAGAAATTGGACAGTTTAAAGCACCTAGATGAAATCAAAATACAACAAGCAGAAACTAAAGCTAAAGAAGAAGAGATCAAAACACAAAAAATAATTGAGGCAGTTCTTTTCGTTGGAATATTACTTGTAATTGGTTTTCTTGGTTTTGTATATAAACAGCTAAATACCACCAAAAAACAGAAGTTAGTTATTGAGGAAAAGCAAGAAGAAATAACCGATAGCATCAATTATGCTAAAAGAATTCAAGATGCCATGATGACTTCGTCAGTCTATTTGAAAGATACGCTGCCTAAAAGTTTTATTTTCTTTAAACCCAAAGATGTGGTTTCTGGAGATTTTTATTGGATATATAAAGATCAAGAAGAAAATATCTTTTTCACTGTCGCAGACTGTACTGGCCATGGAGTACCTGGAGCATTTATGAGTATGATAGGTACCTCACTTCTCAATGAAATTATCATAGAAAAAGGTATTAAAGAAACTGATAAAATACTAAGTGAGATGCGTGCTCAAATAATAAGATCTTTAAGTCAAGAAGATGAGGGTGCCCAAAAAGACGGTATGGATATTTCTTTATGTAAATTGAATATGAAAAAGAAAACAGT
>CEQY01036288.1_pt1 | contig 10418 bp, 10 predicted proteins | sample 361391 | NCBI WGS metagenome assembly CEQY01 (sample SAMEA2621075, study PRJEB7988) | marine metagenome | isolation source: saline water (ENVO:00002010), including
CATCATCAATTAAAAGGAGTTGGTAAAAACTTAAGAGATCATCCTGCAGTAGAATTAGTATGGAAATCCAGTGAAAAGCTTTTAGATCAATTAACAGATGTTGGAGCACAAAAAGTTGCATTAAGGTACTCCTCACAAGAGTCACGCGATAGGTTGGACATGATATCCGTAATGAGATTTCAACCAGGAGGAATTTCGAAAGATGACCTTCATTTTAGAAGTTCAGATTTTGGCGAATCAAGAATTGCAATAACTACAGGTTTATTCCTTGCAAAGAGTCATGGAGAGCTTACTTTAGATTCAACAAATCCATCAGAGAAACCAAAAATAAATTACAATTACCTCAGCAATGAATATGATGTTAAGAGATTGATTGAAGGTGTAAAATTTAATTATGAAATTGCAAGAAACTCAAACTTTGATAATTTCAGAGGAGAGTTAATAGAACCAATCCCTGAAGCACTTGAAGATCAAAGTATATTAATCAATTGGATTAAGTCTAAAGTTCACACTATGCATCATATATCTGGAACTTGTAAAATGGGTAAAGAGTCAGATGAGATGGCAGTTGTTGATAAATATGGAAAAGTTCATGGAATTGAAGGCTTAAGAGTAGTTGATTGCTCAATTATGCCTGATTGTGTTAGAGCAAATACTAATGCTACAGCAATAATGATTGGAGAGAAAATATCTGATCATATTAAAAATGGGAATTAATAATATGGAAGCTAAAGAATTAAGAGAATTAGCAAGAACTGGAAAAAATTTTACCACATCAGGTCTAGCAAAAGGGCATGTTCAAACAAACGTAGTTATACTCCCAAAAGCTCATGCTTTTGACTTCACTTTGTTTTGTATAAGAAACCCAAAGCCTTGTCCTATAGTAGAGGTTTTTGACCCAGGAGAGTTTGTTTCATCAATTGCAGAAGATTCAGATATTAGGACGGATATACCTGAGTATAAAATTTTTAGAAATGGTATTTTCTCTGAATTGTCTACAGATATCAAAAATATTTGGAGAAGTGACTTTGTAGTTTTTCTCCTAGGATGCTCATTCACTTTTGAAAATGAATTAGTAAAGAATGGTATTGAATTACCATATTTTACTAATAAAAAAAATGTACCAATGTTTATAACCTCTTTAGATACCAAAAAGGCAGGTAACTTTTCAGGGAAATTAGTTGTAACTCAAAGATGGATCAAAAAAGATAAGATAGTAAAAGCAGTTCAATCTACAAGTCGATTCCCAAATCAACATGGAACTCCAATTCACATAGGGAATTCTGAAGAAATAGGAATAAAAGATCCTTATAAGCCTGACTTTGGAGATCCATGGATTCCTAAGAATCCAAAAGATTATACCCCTATGTACTGGGCATGTGGAGTTACCCCCCAGCTTGCTCTTGAGGCAGCCAAAATAGATATTTCAATTACTCACTCTCCAGGGAAAATGTTTGTTACAGATCTCAAAGATGAAGATATGGCAGTAATTTAGTGGAATTTAATAAAATTGAAAGAATAATTCTAGAAGATGACAGCAGAGGAATGTTATCTTTGTATAAAAAAATTAACAAAGGTTTTATAAAAAGATCATCCGAAATTATATTAAATACTAAAGGTAAAATTTTTATTACATCTGGGTTCTACATATTAAATTCTAAAGCACCTGAAACAGATGGTCCTCCAGGAACAATTGCATTGGCTAAAACATTAAGAGATTTAGGACATGAGGTTTTTATAATAACTGATAAATTTTCAATAGAAATTTTTAAGGGTATGTATTCTAATGAAAATGTTTTAGAATTTCCCGTTCTAAGTCATGTTGAATCTAATTTACACTCAAATAATCTAATCAAACAATTTGATCCAAGACTTATTATTTCAATTGAAAGAGCTGGATTATCAGCTGATGGTAAATATAAAAACTTCAAGGGTGTAGATTTTTCTTCATATAACGCAAAAATTGATTATTTATTTGAACAGATTCCTAATTCTATAGGAATTGGTGACGGCGGAAACGAAATTGGAATGGGCAATTACAAGGAAGAAATTTTAGAATTAGATATTCATCCTGATCCTTCAACAATAACGGCTTCAGAAAGTATAATTGCGACTACTTCTAACTGGGGGGCATACGGATTAATCGCAGGGATTTCATTAATCAAAAAATATAATTACTTACCATCAGTTCAAGAGGGTAAGGATATGATTGAAGAATGTGTTCGTTTAGGAGCAGTAGAAGGTTTGTCTGGCGATAAGAAGCCTTGGGTAGATGGTAGATCTTTGGAACAGGATCAAATTTGCTTACAAAAACTTAATCTTCTCTTTTAGGCTTCTTAATCAAAGTTTCTTTTACAAAAAATCTAAGGAAAAATATTCCTATAAGAGCAATAAAACCACTTGAGTAACTTGCTACAGCTAAAGAAAAAGAGTTTGCGATTAATCCCATAACTGTAGGACCTGCAGCTCCTCCTCCATCAGAAATTAGTCTCCATATGCCCAAAAACCCCCCTTTATTATCTGTCGGGGATAAATCAGAACCTAGAGTAAGCACTAAACCACTAGAAATTCCGTTTCCTACTCCCGATAGAATTGAGGCACATATCAAAGTTGAATAGCTGGTTAGAAAAAGAATTGGAGAATTTATAGTTCCTATTAGTACTAATGAAAAACCTAATATGGCAAAAGCTGGAATACCAGTAAATCTCCTTCCAAATCTATCCATTATAAAACCTGATATTGGAAACATTAGTGAATCAACAGCGAAACTCAATGTTGTAATATATCCTATTTCATCTTTTCTTAATCCAATATTATCTCCCCATAATGGTATTACTATTTCTCTGCTTGCTCTTAGAAACTGTAAAGCTATTGCTGCTACACCAGCAGTCAAGTATGCATTTTTATGGTCAAGGAATGTATTTTTGAAATCATCCAAATATCCATCTTTAGTTTTTCTTTCAGAAAGCTCGTAATCTATAGAAGTTCTAAGAATAAGAAAAAGTGTAATTAGAGCAATTCCACCTTGTAGAAAAAAAGGAGCTCTAATAGAAACAAACTCTGCTAATATTCCTCCTAATAAGGGTCCTGCAATAGTAGCAATTCTACCTAATCCTCCAAAAAGACTTAATGCTTTCCCTCTAGACTCATTAGGAATTACTGATGCTATATAAGCATGTCTTGAAATTGACCATAGAGCAAAACTTGCACCAGCCAATAACCTAGAAAATAATAAAATGCTAAAACTTCCACTAAATCCAGCAATTATGGCGCTTACTCCAAACAAAATAACGCCAGCTATCATTGTTCTATTCAATCCAAATCTGTTAATTAATATTCCTGCAGGTACATCAAAACCCATTGTGCCAAAATGTCTTGCAGCAATTGCAAATCCTACAAGTAGATCTCCAGATTGAAATGTGTCTCTTGCAAAAATAGGCAGTACGGGTATTAGAACTCCTTGTCCCATTGACAAAAGAAAACTAGGAGCATAAACACTCCAAATTATGGATTTTATTGAGAATTTTTCTTTATTCAAAATTTTTTATGAGTTTTTTGTATAACCCCATTCATCAACAATTCTTGTTGAATGATTTATGTTGTTATGTGTAGTAAATTCTAATGTGTTACCATCCATATCTTGGATATAAATAGCCCTTTGACCATCGTGTCGAATTTGTTTATTAGTAACTTCATATTCTGATTTTTCTAATATTTCTTCAGTCTCATCAAAATTCTCAACCTCAAAAGCTACATGGAAATTTGGCATTTCATTACCTGGACCTTCTTGAGGTTCAATTAAGTGAACCATAGTCCCATCTGAAGTTTTTGACCAAATTACATGTTTTTCATCAACCATAGATGGTATTACTTTTAGTCCCAAAAAGTCCATATATAAACTAAAAGATTTTTTTCTATCATTTATTGGAATTCCAACATGATTAATTTTTTTGATTTTTATCCTAGCTAGTTCAGTCATCTAGTCCCTCTATTTTTTGTTTATTCTACTTCAACAATGATTTCGATTTCTACAGCCATGTTATTTGGTAGTGAACCCATCCCAACAGCAGATCTAGCATGTCTTCCTTTTTCACCAAAAATTTCTACAAAAAAATCTGAGCATCCATTAATTACTTTAGGATGATCTATGAAATTTGATTCCGCATTTACCATTCCAAATACTTTTACAATTTTTACAACTTTTTCAAGAGACCCTAGATAAGCGTTCATAGCTGATAACAAATTAATAGCTGTATTCCTAGATAGTTCGTAAGCTTCCTCGGCACTAATATCAGATCCTACTTTGCCTGTGATGAAGTTTCCTGATTCATCTCTTGGTCCTTGCCCAGATAGATAAATTAGGTTTCCTGTTTGTTGAACGGGGATATAATTTGCTACTGGGGTAGGGGGTGATTTTAATTCAATTCCTAATTCTTTTAGTTTTTCTTCTATACTCACTTTTTTCTCCTTTATTTATTTTTTTTATTTTGGCTCAGTCATACTTAATGGTTCTAAAATTTCATCCAGCTCACCTGAGGTAAGTTTAGTTTCCCTCATTGCAACTTCTTTTATCGTTTCACCAGATTCAGAAGCTTTATGTGCTATGTCTGCTGCTTTATCATATCCTATTTTGGGAGCTAATGCAGTACATATTGCTAATCCTTGGTTTACCATTTGAGGTCCTTTTTCAGTAGCAATAAGTCCTTCAATGCATTGTTCAGAAAAATTCCTACTACCGGTAGATAAAATTTCTATTGATTCTAACAGGTTATGAGCAGCAACAGGCATCATAACATTTAATTCAAAATTACCACTTTGCCCAGCTATGCTAACAGTTTGATCATTTCCCATAACTTGTGCACATATCATAGTAATTGATTCTGCTATTACAGGGTTAACCTTTCCTGGCATTATTGATGATCCTGGTTGAACTTCTGGTAGAGCAATTTCGCCTATCCCGGCTCTTGGCCCTGACCCCAGCCACCTTATATCATTAGCAATTTTCATTAGACTTACTGCATAGCTTCTTACATTTCCAGAAGCAGAAACGATTCCATCAATAGTTGACTGAGACTGGAAATGGTTATCTGTTTCTTTGAAATTTATATTAGTTTTTTCACCTATCCTTCTGATTACTTGACCACAAAATTCAGGATTCATTCCAATCCCTGTCCCTACAGCAGTTCCTCCAAGTGCCAAAACTGAAAGCTCATCCAATGCTGATTCTATTTTTCTGATAGAGTTTTTTAACTGGCCACAGTATCCCTTAAATTCTTGCCCTAACCTTATTGGTGTAGCATCCTGTAAATGGGTTCGTCCTGTTTTTACAATTTCCCAAAAATCTTTTGACTTTTTTTCTAATGAAGATTCTAATATTTTCATTGATGGTATTAGATCATCCTTTATTGAAATTGCTGCTGCAATATGGATAGCTGTTGGTATTACATCATTTGAGGATTGCCCTTTGTTTACATGATCATTTGGGTGAACGGGATCTCTTGAGCCTATTTTACCTCCAAGTTTTGAAATTGATAAATTTGAGATGACCTCATTTACATTCATATTTGTGGATGTTCCTGAGCCAGTTTGAAAAATATCAACTACGAAACTTTCGTCATGCTCTCCGTCAATAACCTCTTGAGCAGAATTGATAATTGCATCTGCTAATTTTTTATCTATCAGTCCTAGATCTAGATTTGTCTCTGCAGCAGATTGCTTTATTAGACCTAAAGATTTTATAAAAGATCTACCAAACCGTAGATTTGAAATAGGGAAATTAAGTTGAGCTCTTCTTGTATTTCCTCCATAGAGTGCCTCAGAAGGAACTTCTAGTTCTCCCATAGAATCTTTTTCTAATCTCATATTCATAAAAATACTCCTAAAGATTTATTTATGCCTTTTGTCATATTCTTCAAATGTTTTTGCAGCTGCAGCAAGTGAGTTGACCGCAGTAGGATAGCCTCCATAAAAAAGCATTTGAGTAATTAATTCTACTATCTCTTCTTTACTCCATCCATAGTTTAGAGCCCCTGTAATGTGCCCAGGTAGTTGGTTTGGTTTATCCAAAACAATCAATGCTGCGATTGTGCATAATGAGCGTATTTTTGCATCAAGTTTTGGTCTTTGGTAAATATGTCCAAATAGTGTTGCATTTATTAGATCAAAAGCTTCTTCTGTGCTTTTAGCAACATCTGGTGTCCCTGGATCTCCATCATAATACCATTCTCTCCATTCTTTTGCTTTTTCAAGAAGTTCTTCATAACTTTTCATAATTAATTTACCCCTTTCAGATCTGTTTTGTACGGTTTATACACTCCTATCAATAATGCGATCAGAGTTATTAAACTTGATAACCAAAATATAGCATTAATTCCAAAACTATTTACTACTATTCCTGATATAGCAGGACCTAAAAACATACCTATTGCATAATATGCTTGATACGCCCCCATCGCTAAACCTCTAGAGTTATCTTCAAAGCTAAATAATATAAGTGTTATTGTTATCGTATATAGAATTCCTCTCCCAAATCCAGATACGAATTGCAATCCAGCAATTATTGAAAGATTTTCCATATAAGAAATAAAAACTAAACTAAATATCATGCAAGAAGAGCCTAAAATCATAGATTTTCTAATTCCCATTTTACTAATAAACCAGGCGGAAAATGCCATACCTAAAATACCTCCTAATTGAGACAATGTGGCAATATCTCCTATATTTGTTTTGCTACCTCCAATGTTTTCTATCAGAATTGGCAAGAAGCCAAAGTTTACTCCAAAGGTTACAAAGTGAAATCCTATGGCAACTACAGATATTCTTAATAGAACGTTATTTTTTAATATTCTTATTATTCTTTTTTTATCTATAGTGACTTTTTTAGGCTTTTCATTTTTTGCCCAAAATAAAATCACCATTCCTAGAATGCTAACAATTAGGGATGCTAAAAAAGGTGTTTTATCTCCATATGAATCTGAAAGTCTTCCACTAAGAAGAGTTGAAAGTGTAATAGCAATTCCGTTTATTCCCATCATAAAAGAACTAGCATAATGTAATAGCTGCTTCTTAAATTGTGATGCAAATAATAAGCTTATTGCTACCCATCCTGCTCCAGCTACTCCAGTAACCAATCTGGCAAAAAAAATATCAATAGGTCCATTTGAGATATATAATCCAAATGATCCTAATCCTGAACAGAGCATTGTTAAAATAGCAAAAGTCTTAGTTCCCCAAATGTCCACAGCCAAACCTAGAGGTATTCTCAAAACAACTTGACCAATCGCATATGATGCAACTATGTAGCCTATCATCGTTGCTGAAGCGCCTAAGTCTTTAGAATGATTTGGAAGTATTGGAACATATAAATATAATGAACACCAAAAAAAGAAAGTACCTATTATAACGACAATAATTGAAGGGTTTTTAAGTATTTCTTTTATTAGTTCTTTCAAAATATGATATATTTTCTTATATAAATTCAAATTACTTATTTTTTATGTATCAATCCATAAAAAAAGGGGGGCGATATGAAATTTTGTTACGCAAATAGAAGAATGACTCTTTATCCAAATTCTGTAGATCCTTGGGATTTAGCTCCTGAAGATTATACCAATGAATTCCTAAGCAAGGTCAAAGAGATGGGATTTGATGCACTTGAAATAGGTAGTGATACTCTTGATAGAACTGGAGGATCTGAAAAGTCTATTTCAGAATTTGCAAAAAGGATAAATGATTTTGGTTTAGATATCGGATGTGTCAGAAGTGGAGGCACATTGACAGAGGCGAAAAATGCTCCAGAAAATATAAGGAAAATGGAGAAGTCAATTAACTATGCAAAGATTACAGGAGCAGAAGTTGTTAATGGTGCTATAAGTGCTCCAATAAGATACCCTGGAAGTCCAGAGGGTAGCTCTTATGCTTCAGGAACAGGTTGGATTAAATCTCAAGATTCATCCAAAGAAGCAACTTTATGGATTTATGAGCATCTTTCTAAAATTTATCAAAAAGCATGTGACCAAGCCTCAGATAATCAAATAAATGTTTCAGTTGAAATTCATCAAAATTCTCCTGTTGATAATTCATGGTCAGCAAAATATTTACATGAATTAGTTGATAGGAAAAATTTTGGAATTAATCCTGATTTAGGAAATGTTCTTTGGAACTATGATCAACCTGAGGAGACTTTTGAAAATTGTATAGATAATGTTTCTGCAATATCCAATTATTGGCATTGCAAAAATTTGCAGACAATCTACCACCCTGAAAATCAAAGATCAGTTTTTATAAGAGTTCCTTTGCAGGATGGAGAAATTGATTATAGATATGCTATAACTTCTATGAAAAAATCTGGCTACAAAGGCTATATGGCGATTGAAGGAACTCAAAACGGTGATCAGTTTTATAAAGATTATCAAAGTATAAGTTATGCTAAAAAGGTAGTAGAGTCATTAGATATTTAATCTGGGCCTTTTCCATACTTGGAAATCCAAACTAAAAACATCGATATGAAAAAAAGTATAGCTATGCCCAAAAATGCATTTTTGTATGATCCCGTTTGATCATGAATGACTCCTGCAACTAAGGGCCCAAGGCCCATAGTAATAGAAGTTAAGAATGCATTAAGTCCCATCATACTGCCAATATTTTTCATCCCAAATTGTTCTACTACTGTTAAAGAAATTAGTGCACCAAAAGCACCAAAACCAAGTGAATATATAAAACATCCAATCCAAAGAATAATACTGTTTCCTGAAATGCACAGAACTAATGTACCTACTGCTTGAAAAAAGATGCTTAGTATTAAAGTTTTTCTAGCAGTAAATGATTCGCTAGCTCTTCCAAATGTTATTTTCCCAATCACCCCCATAATTGCAATCATCATTAAGCATGACGTGGCAATATTTTGAGACATTCCTTCATCTTCGAGATATTGAGTTAGCTGAGTTAATATACCTTGATAAGTTAAGACTCCAATCATTAAAGAAATACTAATAGTCCAAAATCTAAAAGATTTTAAAGCCTCTTTTATTCCGAAGCCAATTAATGCTTGTTTTTTTGCTAAATCTAGAAAATCTAAACTCCTATTTGTTCTTATCGACTCATCTTCAATGTCTTTCATTGATTCAGAAATAATAAAGTACGAAACTATAGCCAAAAAAAACATTATGCCACCAAAAATTACATATGCAGTTTCCCAACCTGAGAATGAAATTGCTGACGCAGCAAGAGCTGGCATTGTAAATCCACCAAAGTTGTTTCCAGATGTCACTGCTCCCATAACTCTTCCTCTAGTTTTAGGGAACCATAAAGGCACAATTTTACCTGAGGTAATTTGAGTTGCTCCTGGGAATCCTGCATATACCAAACCACTGTAAAGATACCAATGCCATAAATTACTAATAGTAGGCCTTAGTAAAAATCCAAGACTTATCATCAGTAGAGAAATAAAAAGAACTATTTTTATCCCATACTTATCAGCAGATTTACCTAGAATTGGTCCAGTAATACCTGATATAAATGCTAAGGATAGAGCTCCGTTTAATTGTGTTTTAGTCCATCCAAATTCTGCTTGCAATGGGGTTGCAAATTGTCCAAAGGCATATTGAGACATACCAATAGATAAACCTGTCGATAAAAATGCTATAAGAGCAATTTGATATCCTCTGTATGGAGCAAGCATATATAAATCCCATGGAAAATAGTGAATTTATTTCATGTTATAGCTTCAATAAAGTTATTCAAACATTTATTATTAGTCAAAATGACTTATATTACTGACTTACGGAGGCGCAAATGAGTACAAGTTATAGTCCTGTTAAAAATTGGGCAAAAATTCCAATGGGTATATCTTTTTATGGTGATTGTGGAGGAGTAGCTGTAGATTCAAAGGATAACGTTTATATATTTAATAGAGGGACAGATCCCGTTTGTGTTTTTGATCCTAATGGAAATTTTCTAAGATCTTTTGGTCATGGAGAATTTGATAGACCGCATGGTATTGAAATTGATGAGGAAGACAATATCTATTTAGTAGATGATGGTCCTGGAAATTTTGTTCAAAAAAGGAATAATGCTGGTGAAATAATTTTTACTGTTGGAGAAAGGGGCAAAGAAGCTCCTTGGCAAGGTGGAGAAATGTTTAATAGACCTACTGATATAGCCATTCATCCTAATACAGGAGAATTATTTGTTTCAGATGGATACGGTAATTCTAGAGTGCACAAACTTGATCAAAATGGAGATCATATAAAAAGTTGGGGAGTACCTGGATCTGAAGAAGGGCAATTTTCTTTACCCCATAATATTTCAATGTTAGGTGATGATAACGTAATTGTTGCTGATAGAGAAAATTTTAGGCTTCAGATTTTTGATTTAGAAGGAAATTATATTGATCAATGGCATTTACATCATCCTATGTC
>CEQY01396300.1_pt1 | contig 10410 bp, 11 predicted proteins | sample 361391 | NCBI WGS metagenome assembly CEQY01 (sample SAMEA2621075, study PRJEB7988) | marine metagenome | isolation source: saline water (ENVO:00002010), including
TGCGATAATTTTGATCGTATTTAATCCTGATTCTAAAGAATGGACACTGAGTTGAACTTCATCCTTTAAGATATTCATGGCTACGGCCGGATCTTTTTGACTAATTATATCTGCCACCTTCTCTTTTAACAGAGAAAGATTACCTTTGAAATTTTTACGAGCATCAACAACCATAAAAGTTTTCCAAAACAATAATGCAAAACCAATAATATTTAATATAAGGAGAACGTACATAATGGGTCCACCTTGTTGAATATAATCAAACAGTCTCATAGCTAAATCCTTTTTTTATCTTTCTAAATGATAATAGAGATCAGCGCCGATGACAATTTAAGCTCACCTGACTAAATAGCTTTTTTCTTTTGATAATATTCGTAGAGTTTTTTTGATAAATAAAATAAGACCACAAGAGCGATGATGACTAAGAGTATCATTTTAAACTTTTTGATTTGGGCCAGAATAACATCTCCGTAGTAAGCAACGAGAATAACTTGGGTGGGAACAGAGATAAGAGCAGCGATACCATCCACAGTTAGAAACTTCCAAATAGGAATCCCCATCAAGCCACAACTGAGATGACCTGGAAATCGTATCCCTGGAGTGAAGCGAAAAAGTCCACAGGCCCAAAAGCTATACTTTTGAAACAGTTTGTTGATTTTATTAAATCGAGTTTGACCAATTCGTTTGTTAAAAAAGTTTGTTCGTATGAGTTTTCTCCCAAAGACCCGACCCAAAGTATAAATGAGTAAGTCACTCGCTATCACGGCTAAAAAGCAAACAATGGATAAAAAAGTTAAATTCACACCTACAGCATCTGGAGATGGAGGGGGATAAAGTTGAGGGTTTCTGGCCATATAAGCCACGAGACCAGCACTGACAAGAGTCATTTCTTCAGGGATAGGAAGGCCAAACGAGCTGGCAGTCATAAAAAGAATAATAAATGAATAGACCAGCATGGGCTGGTAAGCGTACTCTGCAAAAAAGGCAACGATGTCAAATTCTAGCATATTTATTCATTCATTCTTAAGACAATTTAATATATCAAAGGAGTGAGTTGTTTTATAGCAAAAAAATGTCAAATAAATGTAAAGCTAACTTTTGCTCACTAGCTGACTATTTAGTTCAACAACTCTAAGACTGTTTTCCGGTAATGTTGTTTGAAGGCGATCAAGACCACTCCCAATGAAACAATCAATAAGCCCATATTAAAGGCAATGAGAAATTCATAATTCACAACAAAAAGTCCATCAAGCAGAAAATAGGAAACACCCAGAGCAAGAAGAAAACCAATACTGGTTCCTAAAAATAAAGCCGTGAGAACTAAAATGACATATTCACTGAGAAGTGTTTTAAAAATTTCATTTTTTTGCATGCCGACGATTTTTTGGAGAGCAAAATCATTTTTCTTTTTATGCATTTGGCTTTGAAGGATCGAATACAAAACAAAAGTTCCTACACTGATGCAGCAAAGTGACATAACTCCAATGGCCATGGCCATGGCCGCAAACAAAGTCATCATTTTCTCTATAATCTCAGACACATTTATCATGGATATATTTGGGAATTTTTCTACAATCAGATCTTGAATTTCAAGTTGTCTTTGAAAGTCTACTTTTGAAACAGCACTTAAATAAGTTTTCGGAGCATCATCTAAAACACCAGGTTGAAATGTGATAAAAAAGTTAGGGAGAAAACTTGTCCATTTCACGCTTCTCAAGTTAACAACTTCACCGGTAATCTCCACCCCTAGCACCTCGTAGGTTAAGGTGTCCCCAATATCAACCCCTAATCTTTTTGCATATCTTTTTTCGAGACTTATCTCTGCCGGCCCTTCACCTGAATAAACTCCAGAAAACTCAACTCCTTCGCTGAGTTTCTCGGAAGGGTTAAGCCCCTTGGCATAACTCAAATTGACTCCTCTATTATTAAAGCGGCGTCTTCTCTCTTCCTCATTGGTAGTGAAGCCTTCTTCTTCGAGTTGTCTTTTAACAACTTCTCCGTTTTTCTTGCGCAGCCTGGCCCTAATCATAGGCACCGGATCATTGAGAGGAATGTTTTCAGACTTTGCATATGCAATCAGTTCGTCATATTGCTCTTGTTGAATATCAAAAAGAAAAAGTGAAGGCTTAGGGGAACCATCACCAATCAACTCACTTTTTAAACTTTTATCTAATTGACCAATGACACTTAAAAGAGAAACACCAATGGCAAGACACAGAACTGTCAGGAGGGTGGAAAGTTTATTTCTGGAAACCAACCTTAGTCCATAGGCCACATATAAATTAAATGGCTTATTGATATCTAAGTTTTTTAGGTAATTGGATATGGCATTCAGCGCGAAAGGTAGAACTAAAAGTACGATCAAGAAAATAATAACCATTCCACCTATAAATATGGAGCCAATAAAGATAGAATTCGATTGCCATATAGATAGCCCCCAAATAAATAAAAGAGCTGGAAGATAAAACAAAGCATCTTTTGCTCTAAAACTTTGAGTCATGTGGGTGTTAATAAGCTCAATGGTGGTGCCTTTAAAAACTCTTCTAATCAACGGAGTACAAATAAGCAAATTTATAATAACCCCAATACCAAGCATAGTGAGAACCATCTGAATATCGATAGACATTGTAATAGGAAAACTCATCCATTGTTCAAGGTAATGAAAAGCTAAAGGTAATAAACTATAGGCAAACCCCATCGCCAATAAAGTAGCTAAGAAGCCAAAAAATGAAATGACTAAAACAAAGGAGAGGGTTTGGTCTCTCTTCCCGACTCCAAGGGCTTTTAATATTCCCATTTGTTTAAGCCTATCAAAAAGATAACTTTGGAAAAGATAGGAAGCCCCCACACATGAGATAAGTAGGGCCACAATACCGATCAGTCCTAAATAATTAGATAGATTTCCAATGACTCTTCCAATTTGCTCAGAAGAGTTTTCAGGAGTTTTTACCCTAAGCGCTGGATCAGTCACTCGTTGATAAATCTCATTTTTGACATCATCTGCTTTATATTTTTTATCTATATTAAAATAATAAGAATAATAAGCGATTGAGCCAAAGCTTAAGAGTTCAGTTTTTGTAAGATACTTATCACCGATATAAACCTTGGGAGCCAGTCCCAGCCCTCTCAAAGAGGAAGTGGTATCACTTTGAATAGTATCAAACACTTTAAAATTGACTTCCCCAATAGTGAGCTGATCTCCGACACCTATTTTAAATTGATGAGCGACTTCAGGGCTAATAATAACCCATGGCTTATTTTGCAGTTTTGTAATCAGTTCAGAATCTAGAACTCCGTAGTTCTCAAGCTGAACCGAACCAATGAGAGGATATTTTTTTTGGACCGCTTTTATAAAGGTAAGACGAGAGATGGACTTATTCTTTTTCTGGGTTTTCGTCATTGAGTAAACTTCGCGCAACTGAGTTGAGTCAGTGCTCACAGTTTCCATATAGGCGAATAGCTTTTGCTTTTCTTCCTGGGATAAATCTCTTCGACCTGAAAGAGCAATATCTGAACTCAGTAGAGTCTTGGCCCTCATCTCTAAGGCATTGGTTACATTTGATTTAAATAAATAAATGAAAGTAAAGCCCATCAGTCCAATACAAAGATTGGCAGTAAAAAACATCCAGTAACGACCATTATTTTTTATTTCTCGTCTGGCGAGTTTAGCAGCTATCATTGTTGAAAAATCATATGGTTTTTAATTTCATAAGTGACATCGCATTTTTTTGCCAACTCAAAGTCATGGGTGACAAGGATCATAGTCTGTCCTAACTCTTTGGCGGTATCAAAAAGAATACGCATAACATTTTCACCAGTCTCAGGATCAAGACTTCCACTCGGTTCATCAGCGAGTAGGATCGTGGGCCTGCACACAAAAGCCCGCGCGATGGCCACTCTCTGGCTCTCCCCTCCACTGAGTTGAGAGGGGAAATGTCCCATCCGCTCACTTAGTCCTACTAAATCTAGCGCTTGTTCTGCTTTTTTTCTCACATCCGGAATATTTAAAACTTCTAGGGGAAGCATCACATTTTCCAAGGCCGTAAAATTAGAAATTAAGTGAAAGTTTTGAAAAACAATTCCAATATTACGAGCTCTAAATTTTGTGAGTTCGTTTTCACCGAGGTGAGAAATCTTTGTGTCTTTCAGATAAATATCTCCACTGGTAGGACGATCGAGCCCGGCTAAAAGAGATAAAAAAGTTGATTTTCCACTTCCTGATTTTCCTACCACTGCAGCTGTTCCTTGCAGGTCTAGATTAAAATCTAAATTCTCCAGAACATGTATTGTTTTACTTCCTTGTTCGAAAGTTTTAGTCACATTATTAAATCTAATCATAAATTCTTCTTTATATAAGGGTAGACAGTTTGAGCAATAAGCTCATGGCCTTTTTGATTGGGATGAATACCATCCTGAATATTATATTCTTTTCGTCCGGCTGTTTTCTCTATTAAAAGAGGCACCAGGGGAAGATCATATTTTTTTGCCAGTGCTGGAAAAATCTTTTTAAAGTCTGCGGTGTACTCTTTACCATAATTGGGTGGCATTTTCATCCCAGCGAGAATAACCTTAATCTTTTTCTCTTGGGCCATCTCAATAATCTTGGCCAAGTTCTTTTGAGTTTCACTGACCTTCAGCCCTCTTAGCCCATCATTAGCGCCTAAGGCTAAAAAAACATGAGTCGGCTTTGATTTTAGAAACCACTTGAGACGACTTAAACCGGAAGCAGAAGTTGAGCCAGACACTCCACCATTAATCACTTCTACAGAGACACCTTCTTTTTTAAGTTTTTGTTCAACTAATTGTGGGTAAGAATATTTTTGCTCAATCCCATAGCCCTCAGTAAGTGAATCCCCTATAAAGACAATTTTATGAGCTCCAAATGCCACTGAATTGAGGCATAAAAGAATAAACAAGGGGAAAAAAGCTAATTTTATCATTTTGAGAACTCCTCTGGCTTTGCTAAAATATATTAGTAAAGAAATTAGTGAATTAAAAGGAACATAAATTATGCAAGCCGTCTTCAAGCCTATTGCTATCATTCTCGTAGGTGCTGCTATTTTAGGGGCTCTAGGATTTGCACTTGCGATTCCTCTAGGACTCGTTTTATAGCTCCAAAAAAGCAATTAAAAATTCTCTTATGGAATCTGCAGGATCTTTTTATATTCTTAGATAAGTATCAAGATGAAGATCTGTCGGGTCTTGCTGAAGGTAAATGGCAACAGCTTACGGCCAGCTTTAAGGCCAATAAAAGTTTAGACAAAACCCGTGCAATTGCCGAAGTCATCAAATCCGTCTCACCTGATATTTGCTTATTCACTGAAGTGGGTGGTCAAGAGAGTTTGAAAAATTTAAACAAACATTTTTTAGACGCCAAATATTCGGTTTATTGTGAAGCTTCAAACTCTGACCGAGGGATTGATCTTGGCATCTTAGTTCCTCAACATCTAGAACACCCCTACACTCTTTATCTCCATCGACACTCGGTATTTGCCAGAGGTGTCTACCAACTTGATATGGATATCGATCAGCAGCGCTATACCTTTTTATTGACCCATCTAAAAAGCAAACTCTCCAAGGGAGATGACTTTGAAGGGAGAGCTCAAAGAGCGGAAGAAGTGCAGCAACTCAATCAAATTTTTCAAGATTGTTCTCAAAATGAGAAGAACCCTGTCTTTATTTGTGGTGATCTCAACGCCACTTATGGCCCGGATAATCATGAACCCGAATTAGAAATTCTTGCCAATAAAAGTGGGCTAATTGATGCCTTTGAAGTTTTAAAAAAGCCTATCTTTGATCGTGCCACATACCTGTATTATAATACTGCAGGTGAAGTACACTTGATGCAACTTGATTACTTTTTAGTGAGCTCAAGGTGGGGTCATCTCATAGATCAAAGCAGCTCTGTACTGGACTTTCATGGGGGAACACGTCAAACACTGCCTGCAGACTTTGGCCAAAAGTTATTGCAACCAAGTGATCACTACCCTTTATGTATAGTACTGAATATTTAAAACTTATATAAATATATAAAAGGAAAATGTATGAAACACCTCTTGCTCTTAAGCTTTATCACTCTGTTCTCCACTCTATCATTGGCCAGTGACCTTAATATTTTGGTGCCATTGAGCCCTGCTGGTTCTTTTCAAATTGAAGCAGATAAAATAAGAGGAAAAGTAAAAAAAGTGGGTGGCGATGCTTACACCGCTTCCAAGATTTTCGTCAAAGTAGATGATTTAAAAACCGGGATGGATCTAAGAGACGAGCATATGAAAGCAGAAAATCGACTCAATGAAAAAAAATACCCTAGAATCGAAGTCACGAATATTAAGGCCAAAGGCGGTAAAGGTATCGGCGTGATTCATATCAAAGGTAAAAAAGAAAAAATTAATTTTGTCTATAAAGCTAATTCTAAGGATTTTACTGCCAAATTTAAGCTAGATGTCACAAAATTCCCCCTTAAGGACTTGAAATATTTAGGAGTTGGAGTTAAAGGTGTGGTGGCAGTTACGGCAGTCATTCCTATCAAAAATTGAAACTTGTCGTCGTACAATTAATTGTTATAATAAGCCCACGTTAAAACGAAGGAGTTCATACGTGTCTGAGAAAAAAGGCGAAAATTTTAAAATTAATATTGGTGAAGGCTTCCCTGTTGAGAAAGCACTGAGAAAATTCAAAAGAATGTGTGATGCTTACGGGATTGTGAAAAACTATCGTGCGAGAGAAGCTTATGATAAGCCTTCTATTAGAGCGAAAGAGAAGCGTGAAGCAGCCGAGAAAAGACGTAGAAAAACAATGAGTAAAACCAGAAGAGTAAGACAAAAAATCTAATTTTAGTTTTCTTACATTTCCTCTCATCGTCCTGAAATATTTACATCACATCTTATAAATCCGTCTCCTCCCTTCTATAACAGTTGAAATTCAACGAGAAGGGAGAGCATGAAGAACACCGCCAGACGCAACGCGTCAGTACTTTTATTATTACTCATATCATTCAGTGGATTTACAGCTGAGCTTAGTTGTAGAAAGCTGGTCGTCGTGGCCCATAAAAGTGTGGGGGAAGAAATTGAGGAAAACTCATTTTCAAGCGAGCGCTTCGAAAGTTTCCGTATGACTGCCGCAGAATTTAATGCTCTTGACCTAGAAGCCCAAGAAAAAATCTATATGAAAGTTAAACCCATGGAAGCGATGGTGGCGGAAACCATAAATATGCTTAATCGCTATATCTCAAGGTATGTGGGTTCACCTTATGAATTACAACTTACTGATGAACTAGAATTTTGGAGACTCGTGAGAGGGAAACTAAGAGAGTGTAAAGTATAAAAAAAGGGCCAAGAATTTGGCCCTTTGTTTTTTTAAGAAATTTATTTCTTATTAAAGTTCAAGTTGTTGATCTCTTCTATGCATTCTATAAAGCTCACGATCAATAACTTTCTTCTGTGATCTTGTTGGAGCTTCTAAGTTAAAATCAAGTTCATCGCTTGCCATTTGTTTTTCAACCATACGACTGGAATGATCTTCTAAGACATTAGATTTAACAAGATTTCCAAGTGCTCCTGAGACATCTGCCACGAGTGCAAAACCATTTTGTCCAGGACTACTAGATGTAAAAATACCTGCTGCACCTACAATCCCATTGGTATTAAAGACTGGCATAAGTGAGGTTTTTCCTACTTTTGCACCTAGGGCATCGAATGAACTTATAGGTACGGAAAGTCCAATCGCCGCGCTATCTTGGGTAAGAGAAATATATACTTGAGCTCCCTTTCCTATGGGGACTGCGATGACAGGTCTATCACCAATAAGAGGAACTTTTGATCCATTAGGAAGTGCGACTGAGCTTAGATCTAAGTTAGCCGTTTCCGAAACGTTCACATCAACACTCAATTGATTTTTCCCCTCAAGAGTTGTCATTAATGAGAGTTGACCAATTTCTTTTCCCGACTTAGGCAAAATAATAGGAAAGCTTGCATTGGGAAGAGAGAGGTTCCCGATGCTTAAATCAGCATCTAAGCCGACATAAATATCCCCATCAATTTGGTCAGTGCTGATCGAAACATTGTCGACCATTGGTTGTGAGCCCCCACATGAGACTAGGGCCAGAGTTAAGACACCAAGAACCAGCGCCTTAGGCAGTTTTGAAATAATGTACATAATGATCCTTAAAACAAAGCGAATGCTTTTTTGGATAGTTCTTGCTAGCTTACCACTTGATCTTTTCCACGTACGTTCAGCCACTAGCGAAGAAGTAAATTTTAATAAATGTTATGATTAACAATTCGGTTGTGCGTAGCATTATATTAGCAAAATTTGCCTACCAACACAATTGCTTTATGATATTTATGGTAAAAACTTAAATATTTTAAAGAATTACCTATGAAAAAACTTACTTATTTTTTTGACCTTCTCTCCCCGTTTTCCTTTTTTGCATGGATAAATCACTCTCGTCTAAAAGATGTCGAGCTCGATTACAAGCCCGTCTTGATGGGATCACTTTTTTCTTATTTTGACTTTAAAGGCCCAGGTGAAATAAAAGTAAAACGAAACTATGAGCTAAAAAAAGCATTTCGCTATGCTTTTAAAAACCAAATCGATTTCAAACCCCCCCGTGTTTTTCCCTTTAACCCCCTGGCCATTGACCGTTGTGCTACACTAAGTGCTGCAGGTGTGCACCAAAAACAAGTCATCGATCTACTGTTTAAAAAAATATGGCAAGAATCTATGGTACTTGATGACCCTGAGAAAATAAAACAGGTACTCTCAGAAGCTCAACTTCCCCCAGAAATCTTTGAAAAGGCTTTTGCGAGAGAGGCCAAACAAGAGTTGAAGCAAAATATCAAGTTGGCCCAAGAACATAATATCTTTGGGGTCCCCACATTTTTAGTGGGAGAAGAGTATTTCTGGGGTAATGATAGTCTTGAAGATCTAGAAAACTACTTACAAGGCCGTGACAATTTTAATAGGGATTACTATAATGAGTTAATTTCCGAATCTTAGTGGGAGAAAAAAAGAGACCTTCCATGGTCAGACGCTTCATCCATAAAGTTTTTGGTAGGACTAAATTATTCTAAATATTTTCGGCTTTGCAAAGCAGTGTAAGAAATTAAAAGAAGTGTGAAATCAATGAACAGTAAAATAATAAAACAATTAACTAAGCATTTAACAGAAATCATCTCTGAGACCAATGGGATCACTTTAAAGGAAACTTTGCAATTAGCTTGCACTGCAGAATTTGCCAAAGATAATCCGTTGGTGTCAAAGACATTTCAAGAGTTCAAAAGACTTATTGCAGGGTATCATGAAAGCGAAGTTGATATTCACACCCTATTGCAACATCCGGTCTCAGATGCTTTTAAAAACTTTTTTAAAAAATTCCCCCTTCCCTATTGTGAAGAACATATTCACCTTACAGGCTCTCTGACCGCTGACTTCGTTTACCCCAGATTAAAAGAACTCCTGAACGGACCCAATGGTGAAATCTATTGGAGAAAAATTAGAGAGACCTATGGGGAAAATGTTCAGATCAATGACGTAGAAGATGTTGAAGACCTTCTCGTTTTAAAAGAAGATGAAAAATTTGATCGCTACCTTGAAATTCTCTTGCTGCCAAAACTTATACTCACGGACAGAGAAGCTCACAAAGCAGCTGCCTTTCATATGGCGAGTGAGCTTTATCATTCATATAACGTGGGTTTTGTAAGATTGAAATTCACTTTCTCACGGGCCACAAACTCAGAATCTGAAACGATTCCTGGTATTGAAAGACTCTCGGAAGAAGATGTCGTGATGGGTTTATATGATGGCTTTATGGAATTTAAAAACAAAGTTCCAGCTTTTAATTTTTGTCTCTCCCCTTGTTTTAGAAAAGAAGCAGACTTTTTTGATGGTAAAAATTTTAGCTCTAAAAAAGATCATTTTGACCATCAGATAGAACAAATACTTACCATCTTAGACACCAACCCGGAGTTGGGTCCTTACTTAACTGACGTTGATACAGTTGGAAATGAGCGTGACCTCTATCGTAAAGGTCACTTCCAAGATATGCGTATGGGTTTTAGAAAACTCCACTATAAGGGGTTCTCTATTCGCTCTCACCATGGTGAAACTTGGTACTCTCTTAAAAAAGGAGTTCAAGCGGTGGATAATGCGATGAATATTTGGCATATCGACACTCTTGAACATGGTCTTAGTTTAGGGATAAACCCTAACTTTTATTATCACTCACTCTTTCAGAGATGCTTGGAGCTTAACGAAGCACAGACTCCCATTATTGAGCGCTCAAGTGAATGGTACGAGTTAGAAGAAATGGATTGGCGAGAGCATATCATGGTTCGTGAGAAACTCTACCGAGGAGATCCTCTGACAACCAAAGAAAAAACAATTTTTGTGAAAACAAAATTCCATACCGCA
>CEQY01396299.1_pt1 | contig 10405 bp, 9 predicted proteins | sample 361391 | NCBI WGS metagenome assembly CEQY01 (sample SAMEA2621075, study PRJEB7988) | marine metagenome | isolation source: saline water (ENVO:00002010), including
CATGACTTAGGAAGAGAAAAATTTCTCGAACATATTTGGGCCTGGAAAGAAGAATATGGTGATCATATCCTGAATCAATTTAAAAAGATTGGTGACTCTTGCGATTGGGACTATTTCACCTTCACAATGGATGAAGGTCCAAGTGACGCCGTAAAGAAATTCTTTGTCGATCTTTTTGATGAAGGTCTTATCTATCAGTCAGATTATATTATCAATTGGGATCCTGTACTCCAATCTGCAATCTCAGATGCAGAAGTGGATCATAAAGAAGTCCAAGGCAAGTTTTATCATATCCACTACCGAGTTAAAGAATCCAATCAGGTTTTAGAAATCGCAACCACAAGGCCAGAGACTCTTTTTGGAGATACAGCAGTAGCTGTCAACCCTAACGATGATCGCTTCGAGCATTTAATTGGAAAGATGGCGATCATTCCTTTAGTTGAACGTGAAGTTCCTATCATTGCTGATCCACATGTGGACATGGAAGTGGGAACCGGCTGCCTAAAAGTAACTCCCGGCCATGATTTCAATGATTACGATATTGGAAAAAGAGCTGACCTAGAAATCCTTAATATTCTCAATAAAGATGGTACCTTAAACGAGAATGCTCCTCAGGTTCAAGGTCTTACAACTAAAGAAGCTCGAAAGAAGACTGTTGAACTTTTGGAGACGGCTAATCAATTGGTCAAAGTCGAGGATCACACTCATCAGGTTGGTCACTCTCAAAGATCAGATGCTGTGGTTGAGCCTATGGTTTCAAAACAATGGTTTATTAACACTGAAGAGATGGCGAAACGCTCAGTGACTGATGTTGAATCAGAAGCGATGAAATTCGTTCCCAAGGGGTGGGAAAACACCTATTTTTCTTATCAAAGAAATCCAAGGCCATGGTGTATATCGAGACAATTATGGTGGGGACATCAAATTCCTGTTTTCACCTGTAATTCCTGTGGTCATCAATTTGCTTCAACAGAGCAGAAGCCCCATTGTTCAAAATGTTCTCACACGGAAGTCACGCAAGACCCAGATGTTCTCGATACATGGTTTTCCTCAGGTCTCTTTCCGCTTTCAACTTTAGGATGGCCAAACCCTGAAAAAATGAAACAAAAGGGATTTGACCGATTCTATCCTTCAAATGTTCTTGTGACCGGATTTGATATTATCTTCTTTTGGGTCGCACGAATGATGATGATGGGAACAAAAGTTACTAATAAAGTTCCTTTCTCAGATACCTATATCCATGCCATCGTCAGAGACAAAGAAGGAAAAAAAATGTCAAAATCTCTGGGTAATGTCATGGATCCTCTTGAGCTGATTCAAGAAACAGGATGTGACGCCATGAGATTTACTCTTGCGGTAAGTTCTGGCTACAACAGAAATATCAACCTGGACCCCGCAAAGATTGAAGGTTATAGAAATTTCGTCAATAAAATCTGGAATGCTTTTAGGTTTATTGCCCCTCATTTGGAAAACGCGACGGATGAAGCTATTGAAACAGCTGACCTTCATCACCACGAGAAGTGGATTTTAAGTGAGCTTAACGAAGTTATCAAGGAAGTAACTTTAAAGTTTGATGATTACCGTTTCGATGAAGCTTGTAATACTATCTATCAATTTGTTTATGAGAAATATTGCTCTTGGTTTATCGAGCTTTCTAAAGGTGTCCTAAATTCTAATAATGAAAGCCTTAAAGCTCAACGAGCCAACGTTTTAAGATTTTGTTTTAGGCAGATTGTAAAATTACTTCATCCGGTGACTCCTTTTATCACCGAAGAACTTTGGCAATTTTTAAAGCGTGAAGATGAAGATCTGATCGTCATTCAAAAATATCCAGAATATAATCCAGACCATACTTTTACTGAAGATGTTGATAATATGGAGAAATTCATTGAAGTCATCACCTCGATTAGAAATCTTAAAAACACTGTTAATATCTCTCCTAAAGAAGAAATTGAAGTTCGACTTTTTACTGATGATGAAAAACTTGCTAGCTACCTATATAAATCCAGAGGATTTCTTAAAGAGTTGGCGAGAGTTAAAGCCGGAAAAATCAAGGATAAGTCTATTGAGCGTCCCGCTAAATCCGTTATGAAGGCCACTGCTCATACTGAAATTTTTCTTCCTCTCGATGGAGTTATTGATATTGCCAACTTTGTTGAAAAACTTAAAAAAGACAAAGATAAAGCAGAAAAAGATTTTCAAAAAGTAGAAAAGAAACTTAAAAATCCAAAGTTTATGGAAAATGCACCTGAGGATATTGTCAAAAAGGTCAAAGCTGAGGCTCATGAATTCGAAGAAAAGCTAAAATCTATTGAACATAGTTTGGAGAATTTTCAATGAAAACTATCGCTTTGATTCTAACGGGCTTTGTCGCCCTTGAGCATATTGGATTTTTAGTCCTTGAAATGTTTCTTTGGAACACTCCAACTGGACATAAGGTGTTCAAACTTAAGCCTGAGTTTGCCGAACAAACTGCAACTCTGGCGGCTAATCAAGGTCTCTACAATGGATTCTTAGCAGCGGGAATTTTTTGGGCCCTTTTTCAAGGAAACAGCGCTAATCAAATTTTCTTTCTAAGCTGTGTTTTAATTGCGGGACTTTACGGAGCCTACAGTGCAAGCTTCAATATTCTTTATCTTCAAGCTTTGCCAGCATTGATAGCTTTAATATTTGTTTTTCTCTCTCAAAAATAAAAAAAGCCTCCCTATTGGGAGGCCCATTTATACATTCAATTTCTCAAATTCTATCTTTCAACAAAATCTAATTGCATACGTCTTCGCATTTGACGTCTTAGCTTTCTCGCAAGTCTTCTTCTCTTTGATCTCGTTACGTACTCTGTTCTCCACTCAAAAACCTCTGGACCCATTTTAACTGTATCTTCCCAGATCCCACCAATGGTTGCAAAGATAGCTAAACCTGTTTTACCAGTAGACTCTGAAGCAAAAACTCCGGCCATAACATCGACACCTTTGATATTAAATCTTGGAAACACACCAATCTCTCCCACTTTTAAATCATCAAGCTGGCTAATACTAACAGCAACACCGAGAAGAGTTGTCCCATTTGCCACCGCAGCGTAGATCTTCCCATTGATATTCTCAATCGGGACCTCGATCACACCTACTCCGTTTGTATCAACAGGAATAGCTTGTCCATTAGGTAATGTAGCAAGTTGTCCAGGTAGACCCAATACCTCTGAGAGGTTCACATCTACACCAAGGTAATTTTCACCATTTAATCTCCATGATCTAAAATATCCATAATCTCTAGGAAGAGGGACATTTAAGTCTGGAAGTTCATTGTCTCCAATATTTAGCTTCATATCGGATACAATCCATTTTTGATCGTCCTGATCATCCGTTTGATAGTTAAAATCTGTTACCCATTGAGTTCCTGATTTTCCACATCCCAGCGCTAATGCCAAAGTTGAGATTAATAATAAGTACCTCATAAATCCTCCAATTAAGTCTGTATGATTCTATTTTATGGATTTAACAAAAGAAAAAAAGCACCCGACAAAAGCTGCCGATCAGGAGTTTAGCAGCCTATCAAAAACCTGAGAATATTGATCTGAAGATGAGTTTTGCACGACAATAAAGTCTACTTCTCCTCTGAAGTACTTTGGACCATGACTTTGCTGTTTATCTATAGGACCAAACAAAATATTATTTGCCCCTACGTAACTGGCAAGAAGGGATAAAGCTCTATTTCCCGTCGCAAAATTTTTGGAATGAGCTGCGACCCTAGCGAACTCAATATTCGACTGATAGAGAAAAAATTTATACTGGTGTTTTTTAGGAAGCCTATTTATAAACTCATTGACCTGGTCTTTCTGTTCGATCACACTCAGTTTTGAACTCATTAAAACAAAATTAGTCGCTGAGGCGAGCTCAAAAAAATCTTCCCAAACTGTATCGAGCTTATCTTTCGGAGCATCCATATCGATAAAGTAGTAACTTCCAGGGGACCAATCTGCGTACGGAGCTTTAACTGTTCTGGAATAAGCATTGAGCATAGGCTTAGGATAGGGTTCTATGACTTTAATAAGTGGAAAGAGTTGATCAGAAAAATGAACCTCTTCATTTCTTTCTATTTTGTCGGTTAAAAAAATTTTATTCTTTGAGATATTGAATCCAGCACGCCTGGGTACGCTTAAGTTTTTTCCGATACTCGCATCAACGAAAGACTCTGTTGTCGTGACAAAAACATCAGGCTTTTCAATCTTTAACTCTGCGACTCCTCTATGAATAGTAAACACAGATTTTAAATCGCTTGGATCAATTTCATGGTAAAAAGCATTAAACGGCAGAAGATACAGTGAATCTAAATGCTCACGACTAGAGAGCAAATGCATATTGAGGACTTCATCCTCCTCTAGTTTTTGTTCACAGTTTTGAAAAAGGGTATGTAAAAAAGGAAAGCTTAATATGCGCTCATCTAATTTATTGGGTAACTTGATAACGATGTTCATTATTTTTCACCCAAAGAATCGTAAAAAAGCTTGTGCCCCAAGAGGGAACTAAAATACCTAAGACAGGAATCGCAATCAATACTAAAAAAAAGGCACCACCAAGTGAGTATCCAAACCAGTTCTGCTTTAAACTTGCTCGACATTCTTTTAGGGGAAGATCCAATCGAGACCAAGAAAAATCTAAAAACTCTGCAGCTATAACCAGGGCTCCAACCAAGAAGCTAACGGGAGCCAAGAAAGGTATAAGTCCGATGAGAAAGGCCAGCATTGAAAGACCTAAAATAAAACAAACTTTTTTGATCTCGTTAAAGACTGTTCCCAGAAGTTTTTTTAGCGAGTTTGAGACAGCTTCTCCAATATCTTGTGGCTTTTGGCCTAATGCATGTCTCTCGATCCTGGAAGAGAGAAGGTCATTAAAGGGACTAGCAAGAATTGAAACCACTAAAACAAAAGTCCAATTCACAATAAAATATAATAATACAGCTACCAGAGCAGACAATAAATAGCCCACTGCCTTCCCAGCTGAATCGTTATCTATATAGCTCTGTATAAGTTGCTGTCCATACTCAGTGGTCCCGGTGAAAAAAGCTTTTCCAGCAAAAATATATAAGCTTAACCCAATCAGAATAGGAATCATTGCCAAAAGTAAGGATATCTTATCTTTTAGTATGACTTGATAAGAAAGTTTAAACGCTTGAAGAGCATTGCGCACTAAAAGCCTCCCATAATACTTAATCCACTATCTACATAAAGGACTTGTCCGGTCACTCCTCGACTCAAATCACTGGCTAGATAAACAGCAGTTCCACCAACGTCTTCCGGAGTCACGTTCGCTCGCATGGGTGCGATCTCTTCGACTTTACTGAGAAGTTCTCTAAATCCAGAAATCCCTGAGGCAGCTAATGTTTTTATAGGTCCAGCAGAAACACAGTTCACTCTTATTCCATGCTGACCTAGATCATTGGCCAAGTATCGAGAGCTTGCTTCAAGAGCTGCCTTGGCAACTCCCATCACATTATAATTGGTAATAACTTTTTGAGATCCATAATATGTCATCGCCATAATGGATCCCTCTTTATTCATCAAAGGTTGAAGCTTTTGAGATAAACCAACGAGCGAGAAAGCAGAAATATCACAAGCCATTTTAAAGCCTTCTCTTGAAGTTTCAACAAACCCTCCTTTAAGATCCGCTCTGTCCGCAAATGCAAGCGAATGAACTAAAATATCAAAATCTCCCCAATGCTCTTTCACAATTTCAGGGAGCCTAGCGTAATGCTCATCATTGGTAACATCCATCTCGAAAGTAAAATCTGCACCAATTGACTCTGCCAGCGGAAGGACTCTTTTTTTCAAAGCATCGTTAACATAAGACAAGGCAATCTGCGCCCCTTGCTTTTTAAATTCTTGGGCAACACCCCAGGCAATAGATCTGTCGTTTGCGACACCAAAAATCAGGGCTTTTTTTCCAGCTAATAAACTCATAATACGCTCTCTTTGTTGTGGCCCTATTCTCTAAAAAAGCTCCCCCTATTGCCAACTCTTTTTTTAGCTTAACACTGCGCGCATTACCTTGATAAAGTCACCCTATTTAGCATAGGTTATAGGGAATTATTAAAGGATTTTACACGATGCAAAGAAAGCTGATTCCAGACTATTTAGAAAAATTACAAGTCTACCAGGCAGGAAAACCAATTCATGAAGTGGCCAGAGAAAAAGGGCTTACCCATATCTCCAAACTAGCTTCTAATGAAAACCCCTTAGGCCCTAGTCCGTTTGCCATTCGAGAAATGACTAATGCTCTATGGGATGTTCATCGCTATCCAGATATGCATGCCACTGATCTAAAAACTGCGCTTGCGGAGCTTTATAAAGTTAAGAAAGAAAATATTATTCTAGGTAATGGCTCTGAAGGTATCATGGGCTATATTGCGAGAGCTTTCATCCAACCTGGTGAAGAGGTACTTACAGCAGAAAAAACTTTTATTGGCTTCCATATCCTAGCAACTGCTGCCGGTGCAAAAGTTGTCACGGTTCCAAGAACGGCAGATATGCGCTATGACGTTAAGGAGCTGGCCAAAGCCGTAAACGAAAACACAAAAGTTCTCTATATTGCGAACCCTGATAATCCAACAGGAACCTATATCACTGAGCATGAATTTGATTATCTGATGCAATTTGTACCCAAGCATACAATTGTTATCTTAGATGAGGCTTATTTTGAATTCGCCCAAAGTACGTGGGACTATCCAGACTCAATGAAATATCGCTACGATAATGTCATCACTTTAAGAACTTTTTCTAAAGCTTATGGCCTCGGTGGCATCAGAGTTGGCTATGGTTTTGCAAACGAAGAATTTATTGCAGCTCTTCATAAAGTCAAACTTCCCTTTGAGCCTAGTCTTATTGCTCAAAAAGGAGCAGTCGGAGCTTTAAAAGATTATCCTCACTTGGAAAGAACAATTAGAAATAATACCAAACGATATTATGAAACTTTAAAATTTCTTGATCAAAGAAATTTTAGACCTATTCGATCGATTACAAATTTTATTAGTTTTAGAACCGGCTCAGAAGCGGCATCCGATCACCTCTTTAACGAGCTTCTCAATCGTGGTGTCATTATCAGACCGCTTAAAGCTAATAAACTTCCCGATTGGGTGAGAGTATCAATTGGACTAAAAGAAGAGATGAAACATTTTTTTAGCGCCATGGATGATATTCTTCCCAATTATGACAATCAATATGGTCGTCCCAGCCAAGGATAATCTATGAAAGTATGTATGTTTCAACGCTCCTCTTTTTTAGGAAATATTCCAAGACTTGGAGTCTTTTTTAATGAGACGACAATCATTGATGTGAAATTTGTTTGGCTTGCCGTGTTTGAAGAGCAAGGTCGTTTTAATGCTATCGAGTTAGCAGGTCATAAGGCCCCATCTAGTCTTTCACAGGTTCTAAAAATCCATCAGGAGCATACGACAGAATTTCTTCAAGAAACAATGGAACATTATGTCAGGCTTACTAGCAAAGGGATTTTGAAAACTAGCTTTGAAGGTGAATTGGCTTTCGATCTTCGTGACGATAAATCTGCAAAGCTCAATTGCCCCATTGATAAAATAAATTGTTATCGAGATTTCTACGCTCATGAAAAACACGTGGCTAAAGGATTTGAAAAACGAGGTGAGCCCATTCCAGATGCTTGGTATGAAATACCAGCTTACTACAAAGGTGCAACCTCTGGATTTATAGGTAATGATGAAACGATTCCATGGCCATCTTATACTCAAAAACTTGATTACGAGTTAGAGTTTGGTCTTGTGATTGGACGTGATGGAAAAAATATTAAAGCAGAAAATGCCCTGGATCATGTTTTTGGTTACACAATTTTTAATGATATCTCGGCTCGAGACATTCAGAAAAAAGAAATGGCTGTTAGGCTTGGTCCTGCTAAAGGAAAAGATTTTTGCTCTGTCGTTGGTCCCGTTATAATCACCGCAGATGAGTTTAATAAAACTGAGCCAAATCTAAAAATGACAGCAACAATAAATGGCGAGCTTTGGTCCGAAGGCTATACTGGTGACTCTCATTATTCGTGGGCTGAAATGATTGAACACGCTAGTCGTGAAGAATGGTTACTTACTACAGATTTTATGGGAAGTGGAACTGTTGGAACAGGCTGTGGACTTGAGATAGATAAATGGATTCAGCCAGGTGATATTATAGAGCTCGAAATTGATCGTATTGGGAAACTAAAAAATATCGTCGGTATTCCTCAAAGATAGATTAAAAAAGGTAACATATATGGAAAACTTTAAAGCTTCTGGTACTTACACCAAACAGGCACATGTTAAAATCCCAGAGGGACTCTATGAAGAAGAGCATGGTCGTAATGGTTTTTTCGGTCGAGTCAGTCATCTCTATCATGAGAATCAATTAACCGGCTGGACAAATATAGAAGGCAATTTAAAACCTAGGGCCATTCCTCCTAGCTTTGATATGCCACTTATGCAAAACCGATTTCTTCCTTATCTTTATAATAACGACTGTATCATCTCGCTTGCTCAATTCTCTGATGATTTTAAGAATTTTTATCGAAATGCAGATTTCGATGAGCTTTTTTTCATTCATTCTGGTTCAGGAAAAGTTGAATCGACCTATGGGCATATAGAATATAAAAAGGGTGACTATATAATCATGCCTAGAGGAACAACCTATAAATTCTATCTCAATAAGCCGACACAATTTTTTAAGGTAGAATCAGCAAGTGAATTTGAACAACCTTCTCGTGGATTACTAGGACCAAATGCTCTTTATGATCAAACAGCGATAGAGACTCCTGAAGCAGCTCTTGGGAGTGAGCAAAATCTCACTGAGTATAAAATCGAAATCAAACGAGAAGGCGAAATTACAACTGTAACTTATCCCTACAATCCACTAGATGTTAAAGGTTGGAAGGGCTCAGTTTATCCCTGGAAGCTTAGTATTTATGATTATTGTCCCATAAATTCTCATCGCTACCATATTCCTCCTAGTGGGCATACGACTTTGGTTTGTAAGAATTTTGTTGTTTGTTCTTTTGTCGCTAGACCACTTGAGCATAGTAGCGAAGGAGTCTTAAAAGTTCCTTTCTATCATTCAAATATAGACTTTGATGAAGTTCTTTTTTATCACGCTGGAAATTTCTTTAGCCGAGATAATATTGATGCAGGAGCGATTACCTTCCACCCCCAAGGGATACATCATGGTCCTCATCAAAAAGCTTTTCAATCAGCAGATAATAAAGAGTGGACTGATGAATTTGCAGTGATGGTAGATACGAAAAATGCTCTTAAAATGACTGAATTTTTTAAACAATCTGAAAACCAGGACTACTGGAAATCGTGGATGGCGTAATGTTAAGTTTTAATACCGACGAAGATTTTTCTCAAAATTATAAGTTTTTGATTGGCTCTATTCTTCCTAGACCCATTGCTGTGGTTTCAACTCGTAATGAGAATGGAACCCATAATTTAGCGCCTTTTTCTTTTTTTAATGGATTCTCTGCCAAGCCAATGATAGTAGGTTTTGCCCCAATAAGACGTCCAAATACCGGCGAGAAAAAAGATACATTGATTAATATTGAACGAGAAAAAGAGTTCGTTATTAATTTTGTCACTGAAAAGAATGCCGATCTCATTAATTTAGCAGCGACTGAACTCCCCTATGGAGAGAGCGAGTATCAATTTACGGGGCTAAACTTTTTAGAATCAGAAAAAATAAAAGCTGTCAGGCTTGTTGAGAGTCCCATTCACTTTGAATGCAAATTAAGAGACCTCATCTCTTATGGCGATACACCAGGAGCTGGCACGTTAATCACAGGTGAGGTCATTAAGGTTCACGTGGCAGAAGAAGTTTTTGAAGAGGGTCGTATTATTACCAATAAATGGAATCCCATGGGCCGTGGAGCCGGCAATGATTGGTTTAAAACTGACTCTATTATCGAGAAGACCAGACTTACCAAGGCTCAAATTCAGAAATAATTTGAATTTAAACAACGCTCTTCTATAATGAAGTTATATGTCAAAACTCTTAATATTTTTCTTTCTCCTCGGCTGTACAAAATTCTATGAAGTAGAAAAAAAGAATGGAATTTATCTCGTCAGACAAGTTTACTCAGAGATTGACAGCGCTAAAAATATTGATTGGAAAATTGGAAGAAAACGTGAGGAAACAATTTCAAAAGGAATGAGGTTTAGTTTCACGCTTCCAAAAATTGATGACCATGGAAGAACTCTTCTTAAAAAGAAATATGGTATTGATTCTTGGGTCTATCGAATTTCAAGAGAACATCGAGGACAAACGAGAATTTTAGGGTTTTTCTACTATCCCTTGAGTAGCATGACAGGCTCTACTAAAAACTACACTTTAAATCTCTATTACCATGCAGCAGCTGTTAGTAAG